>SMUZ01026838.1_pt1 | contig 16744 bp, 13 predicted proteins | sample 2456421 | NCBI WGS metagenome assembly SMUZ01 (sample SAMN11095932, study PRJNA526329) | marine sediment metagenome | biome: Marine sediment; feature: Surficial sediment; material: Deep marine sediment; isolation source: Hadal surficial sediment | place: Pacific Ocean | collected 2014-11 | depth... | reverse complement strand
AGCACGAAGCGGGTCTGCGGGAGCGGTCCCTCGGAGGCATCGACCAGCAGCAGCACGCCGTCGACCATCGTCAGCGTGCGCTCCACTTCGCCGCCGAAATCGGCGTGTCCCGGGGTGTCGACAATGTTGATGATCAGATTGCGATACGGGATGGCCGTGTTCTTGGCCATGATCGTGATCCCGCGCTCGCGCTCGAGGTCGATGTTATCGAGGGCTCGTTCCTCGACCCGTTCGTTCTTGCGGAACACGCCGCTCTGGTGCAACAGGGCGTCGACCAGCGTGGTCTTGCCATGGTCCACGTGCGCGATGATCGCGATGTTGCGTCGGAGGGGATTGGCGACACCGGCGGCGGCGGTCGCTGTCATGGGTGTGGTCGCTCCAGCAGACGTCATCGTCCCATTATGAGTGAATAGGCGGATTCTGGGTACGCGAAAGCGCTTGGCGGTCTCACCCGACCCCTGACATAATCCCTTCCATCGGTCAATCGAGTTGGGCGTCACGATGCATGGTGCTGGTGTCCCGGAACAGAGATGCGGAGCGGCGGGGCTGCAGACCCGCCGGTGACGGCGCGCTCACGCGTGCGAAAAGGCACGGCAATGATCACGACACAGCTGGCGGTTGCCTCGTGTGTCGCGGTCGCACTGGGGGGCGGCCTGACCGCCGGCGTACTCGCCCGGCAGACCGAGTCTCCGGACGTCGAGCGACACGTTGCTGCCGCGCGTGAGGCTGCCGGTACCGAGCACACGCGCTTCTTCGACTATCTGTGCCGCGCCCCGCGGCGCCCCGCAGCGCGGCCGGCCGCGAGCCGGCCACCGGCGCAACCGACCCGGCGGCAGCCCCCGCCGCAGTCGGAGTGGTACGCCGAGCCGGCCAAGGTGTTCGACAACCTGTATTTTCTCGGCACCCGATCGCTCAACGCCTGGGCCCTCACCACCTCCGGGGGCATCGTCATCATCGACCCGCTGTATGACTACAACGTCGAGGCGGAGATCATCGAGGGGCTGCGGACGCTCGGGCTCGACCCGGCCGACATCACGCACGTGCTCGTGAGCCACGGGCACGGTGACCACTACGGCGGCGCGCAGCAGCTCCAGCGGCAGTTCGGCGCCAGCGTCCTGCTCTCGGCGCCCGATTGGGACATGATGCTGGCGAACCCCGGCCGCCAGCCGCAGCCGACCCGCGATATCGAGGTCACCGATGGCCAGCAGCTCAGTGTCGGGGACACGCAACTGACCTTCACGCTCACGCCCGGTCACACGCCCGGTACGATCTCGACGCTGGTGCCGGTCCGTGACGGCGGCCGGTCGCACATCGCGGCGCTGTGGGGCGGCACTGCGATGCGGCACACTGAGGAGTTCTACACCCAGTACATCGCCGGTGCGCAGACGTTCGCGGCGATGGCCGCCGACGCGGGCGCGGACGTCGTCATCTCGAACCACGCGATCTTCGATAGGGCGGACGAGAAGATCGAGGCGCTCGCGCGCCGCGACGCCGGCGACCCGCACCCGTTCGTCATCGGTGAAGCGGCCACGCAGAACATGTTCGAGATGATCCAGCACTGCGCCCAGGCCGGGCTGGCCCGGCTCGCGCAGTAACCGGTCAGGGCGCCATCTCGGGATGACGGCCCAGCAGGGCCGCCAGAAGTCCCGGGAGCGAGGCGATGGCGGTCGAGAGGCGATGGCGGTCGAGAGGCCACGGCGGACAGGGTAGACACCAGGAGCAGACACATGAGAACCAGCCTCATCATGCGAGGCCTCGCCGCGCTGACAGCCGTCTGGCTGGCCGGCGGCTGGACGCTGCACGGGCAGGAGCGCGCCGAGATCACCAAGGCGCAGGTCGACCAGTGGATGGAGGATCTGTCGAACTGGGGCCGCTGGGGCGCCGACGACCAGCTCGGCGCCGTCAACCTGATCACCCAGGCGAAGCGGAGACAGGCGCTGGCCTTGGCAACAACCGGCGAGGTCGTGTCGCTGTCGCGACCGATCCGCATCGTCTCGCCCCCGGACGACCCGGACTCCACCGCCGCGTTCACCAGCCTGCGTGTCACCAACATCCAGTCCGGCTTCCTGATGGAGCGACAGCAGGTGGCGTTCCACGGGTCGACGGTCAGCCATCTGGACGCACTGTGCCACGCGCACCACGAGGGCAAGATCTATAACGGCATCGCGCTCGACGCGGTCTTCACCGAGACCGGGTGCACGCAGATGGGGATCAGCGGTCTCGCCGGCGGCATCGTCACCCGGGGTGTCCTGCTCGACATCCCGCGGCTCAAGGGGCTCGACGCACTCGAGACCGGCACACATGTCTATCCGGAGGACATCGAGGCATGGGAGCGCCAGACCGGGGTCACGGTCTCGGCCGGCGACGCCATCTTCCTGCGCACCGGACGCTGGGTGAACAACAACCGGTCCGGCTACGACATCACCGTCGCGCCCTGGCTGAAGCAGCGCGACGTCGCCCTGGTCGGCAGCGACGGCACCCAGGACGTCGGTCAGATACCGGGCACCGTCCTCCCGTTCCACAAGCTGGTGCTGGTCGCGCTCGGCGCGAACATCTTCGACAACATGGATCTGGAGGTACTGGCCGAGACCGCCGCCCGGCTCAACCGCTGGGAGTTCCTGCTGGTCGCCGCGCCGATCCCGAATCCGGGCGGCACCGGCTCGCCGCTGAACCCGTTGGCGATCTTCTGAGCGGCTGTGGAGCCCGTTCATCGCCGTAGAGCACGACCCCTGGAGGTGTACTCGTGACACTGAATCTTGATCGGCGGTGGTTGTCCGTCATCCTCCTCGCCCTTGTCTCGGCAGCGTGCACGACCACCGCCGACGGCCTGGCGGAAGACGTCGCCGGGGCGCGCGACCTCGCGATGGTCGCACCGGAGACGGTCGGTATCTCGTCTGAACGGCTCGAGCGGCTGGACGCCGGCATGCGGCAGTTCGTCGAGGACGGCCGGCTCGCAGGGGTCGTGACGATGATGGCGCGTCATGGCAAGACGGTGCACTTCAGCGCCGCCGGCACCATGGACATCGAGAGCGGCGCCCCGATCACCACAGACTCGATCTTCCGCATCTACTCGATGACCAAGCCGATCACCGGGGTCGCCATGATGATGCTCTATGAAGAGGGCACGTGGCGGCTGAACGACCCGGTTACAAAGTTCATCCCGGAATTCGAGAACCTGCAGGTCTACGCGGGTGACGGACCCGATGGGGAGCCCCGGTTCGAGGACGCCACCCGCTCGATGACGATGCGCGAGCTGATGACCCACTCGTCGGGGCTGGCCTACGGGCTCGGCGCCTCGAATCCGGTGGACCGGATGTATCGCGAGTCGCGCGTGCTCGACTCGAGCACACCACTGCAGGAGATGATCGACACTCTGGCGACGCTGCCGCTGCTCTATCAGCCGGGTGCGCGCTGGTACTACAGCATCGCGGTTGACGTGCAGGGCTATCTGGTCGAGCAGCTGTCCGGCCAGCCGTTCGACCAGTTCCTGCAGGCGCGCATCTTCGACCCGCTGGGCATGGCCGACACGGCGTTCTACGTGCCGGCGGAGAAACTCGACCGCCTGGCCCTGATTCACACCCAGGATGAGGACGGCGCGCTGGTGCCGCCCCAACGGGGTGGGGACGTCACCACGCCGCCGACCCGCGCCTCGGGTGGCGGCGGGCTGTACAGCACGACCACCGACTACATGCGGTTTCTCCAGATGGTGCTGAACGGCGGAGAGCTCGACGGGGCCCGGCTACTGTCGCCACGCAGCATCGAGATGATGCGCACCAATCACCTGCAGGAGCAGGCGCTCAGCACGATGCGCCCCGGTTCCGGCTTCGGGCTGGACTTCGGCGTGATCATGGACCCGGCCGCTGCCGGCGAGCCGTACTCGAAAGGCTCATTCCAGTGGGGCGGCGCGGCCGGCACCTGGTTCTGGATCGACCCGGTCGAGGACTTCGTCTTCGTCGGCATGATCCAGCACCGGGGACGCACCGTCGGCGAGGTGCAGGGCGCCTCGCGGAATCTGGTGTATCAGGCGATTCTGGACTAGGCGACGGAGGCTCATCGTGCGTGCACAAAGACCCGTTCCACTCTGTGTGGCCGCCACCGTCGCGCTCCTCGCCACCGTCGCGGTCCAGCACGGATCGCTCACGGCGCAGTCGTCCTACCGCCTCGTCGACGACTGGCCGCATCTGCCGGACGACTTCGAGTGGGGCCAGCTGCCCAACGTGACCATCGACCACGACGGCAACATCTACGCCTTCCACCGCGCCGAGCCGCCGGTGCTCAAGTTCAGCCCCGAGGGCGCACTGCTGAACACGTGGGGTGCGGGCATGATGGTGCGGGCGCACGGCTTCCGGATCACCCCGGACGGGAACATCTTCGCGACCGACCAGCGAGGGCACCGAGTCTACAAGTTCAGCACGGCGGGAGCGCTGCTGCTGGCGCTCGGTGAGACGGGCGTGCCCGGCGAGGACGCCGAGCATTTCAATGGGCCCGCCGACGTCGCCGTGGCGCCCAACGGCGATTTCTTCGTTGCCGACGGGCACGGCAACAACCGGATCGTGAAGTTCGCGGCTGACGGCACGTTCATCACGGCGTGGGGGACGGAAGGCAGCGCCCCCGGCGAGTTCGACCTGCCCCACACGGTCGCTTTCGATTCCCAGGGCCGCCTCTTCGTGGGTGACCGCGGCAACCATCGGATCCAGATCTTCGACCAGAACGGCACCTTCATCGACCAGTGGACCCAGTTCGGCTGGCCGAGCGGCATCTACATCAGCCCGGACGACACCATCTATGTCGCCGACTATCAGTCGAAGCTGGGGATCACGATCGGCAGCGCACAGGACGGCACCGTCACCGGGTTCATCGAGGGCACCGAACCCGAGGGCGTGGTGGTCGACGCGATGGGCAACGTCTACGCGGGTGAAGTCGGCGGCCGTATGTTGAAGAAGTTCGTCAAGCCGTAAGTGCGTCGCGCAGTCAGCTGGTCGACCAGGCCGCCCTCGCCGTCGCTGCGACCGTGCTGACACGCGGGGCGGTGCTGTGGACGCGCACCCGGCGTGACTTCGCCGACGTGCCCGGCCTCGACCTGTATTCGCCACGGGCAGCTGGAGGAAGGCCTGTGTGTTCACCGTTGCCGTTTGACACGTTCTACCACGCAGAGGAACATCTGCCGTACCCGACGACGCTCGGTTCCTACCCTCCAGGAGAACGGCAATGGCACTCTACGCCTTCGACGGCACCGGCAACGAGGACGAGGACGAGGACGATCTCGACTCCAACGTCGTGGATTTCTTCAACGCCTACGACGACCCGTTGAAGAACATGGACCCCAAGGAGGAACGCGGCAGTCTGTATCTGAAAGGGATCGGGACGCGGGCCAAGACGAAGCTGGGGAACACGATTGCCAAGGCGTTCGGCATCGGAGGGCACCGGCGCATACGTCAGGCGCTGGACCGGCTCGAAAACAACTTCGAGGCGGGAGACGAGACGATCGACATCGTCGGCTTCAGTCGCGGCGCGGCAACGGCCATCTCCTTCGCCAACGCGATCGCAGAACAGCTCGAGGACCTGCCTGTTCGATTCATCGGGGTATGGGACATCGTGGGGCAATTCGGCCTTCCGGGCAGGCACCTCAACGCCGGGCACAATCTCACGATGCCCCCCAACGTCGAGCACTGCTACCATGCCATGGCGCTCGACGAGGCACGGTTGCTGTTTCCGCTGACGCGGCTCAGCGGCACCGGGGATGCCGAGGGGCGGCCCCTCGTGGAGGTCTGGTTCCGTGGGGTCCACTCGGACATCGGCGGCGGCAATGGCAACCGCGGCCTGAACTGGATCTCGCTGAACTGGATGTACGGGAACGCGATGCGGGAAGCGCTGCCGATCAACGCCGCCGCGGTCGAGGTCAACCTGAGGGACAAGAACGAGCCGCAGAAAATCCGTGCGCAGTTCGACGTGGGACCGCCGCGGAAGGTCCTGTCAACCGATCTGTTGCACGCGAGCGTCCGTCTGGCACCGGGCGGGCCTGACCGCCCCCACAATAATCCGCCATTCGAGCTGGCGCGCATCGACGACGCCGGGGCGGTGTCTTCCCCGACGGCGTGACCCGGTCCAGGAGGCGTCGTGGCTGTTGACCCAGGTGTGGCCGAGGCGTACTACGCGACCGCCTGCGGTCGCCTCGACGATCTCGATACGACTCTCCAGACCCTGGCGAGATGCCTCCGACGAGCATCCGGTTTCTCTGACGACGAATCGGTGACGCTCGAGGCCGCGGGCGTAGCGGCACGGGAGGCAATTGCCCAACTGCTCGCGACGCTCGACATTCTCGAGCGCACCGGGCTCGGTGTCGTCGACCTGCAGGGTCGGATGAAGAAAGAGACCCGACAGCTCGTGACGCCGCTCAAGCGCATCGACGCGCTCGCGTCGACAAGGGCCAAGACCGACGGGACACTAGCGCGGCGTCTGCATGAGCTGGAAGAACACACCCAGTTCGCCGCCGGCGCCTTGTTCCCGTCCAGTGTGCACGGACTGGATCAGGTCAACGACCTCATCCTGTTCAAGCTGCGTCCGCTTGTCTTGCCACGCTTCAATCGCGAGGTGGACCGCCAGACGCAGAAGGGCACGTGGAACGACGAACGCAGGAGCGCGGTCGAGGCTGCGCACGAGGAGATCGAGAAGCCGTTCCGGCACCTCACCAGGTTTCTCAACCGACTTGCGGTCGAGCCGGTCGACGCCGCGACGATTCGACAGGGTGTCAGATCACATCGTGCGGTGATGGCGGCCGTTGCGAAGATGGCTCGCACCCTGCGCCAGCGTCCCCACTTCTCCGGGTTCGGCGGGATCCTCGGCGATGTCCGCGCAATCGCGTTGGCTGCCCGCAAGGGACTCCTCCGGCTCGAGGTCCCGCTGTTTCCCGCGTGGGAGAAGCTGGGACCCCTTCGCCCACTGATCACCAAGGACCTCTACGACCACCTGGCCGGAGTGCAGAAGTTCGCGCTGCTCAACATCACCGCACGGATGCTGGCAACCGGTCTTGGTGACCGCAATCTCCTCGCGTCGGACTTCAAGATTGTGATCTGGCAGGTCTTTCCAGACCGAATTTATCTCCAGGCTGACGCCAAGCTCATCAGAGAGGTGAGAAAGCACACGGCGCTGTTCAAGACAGCCCCAGCTGGCCTGCACCGGTTCAGCGCGGGTAGCTACAAGCAGCGGCGGCCGTCACGCGGAGGGCTCCAGCTCAGCTACGCGCCCGAGGTGGAGGACAGCACCACGACGGTGAACATCGATGCCGACATCGACCTCTTCAAGCGCCCGTTCAGCCATTTCTTCGCAGAAGTGCTCGTGAACCATCTGACCGGCTCGACGACCAGCCAGTATCGGGTGCATGACATTCTTGCCGACCAGCAGGTTCCACCGATCGGCGGCTTCGAAGTGCTGCACACCGCGGCGCTCGCCTGAGCCGCGGGTTTCGACGCGGTGCTGCGCACCTTGCGCCTGGGTTGGTCTCGCGACGATTGGACTCGCTGATGGCCGCGGCGATGGCTCTCTGATGCATCGTGGGGCCGTCGCTCGAGTGAGCGATGATTCCGTCAGGGGGCGCGGTCCCATGTGTCCAGGCGTCGCTGTGGCACCCGATGAGCGTCGCTCGTCGTCGTGCATTCGTTCTCCGAGTCAGAGGGTCTTGAGATACTCGAGCAACGCCGCCTTGTCCTCAGGCGTCAGATCCGCGCCGTAGACGTGTCCCGCGTTGCCGTTCCCCGGCAACGCCGTGTCGAACGACACACCTTCGCGCTCGGCATCCGGACCGGACGCAATGAAGCCCACGTCGTCCCAGTTGTACACGTCATAGGCACGAAAGAAGAGCGAGGGCCGCTCGTCGGGAGACAGCAGCGCCCGCAGGGTTGGGACCGACCCGTTGTGCAGATACGGCGCTCTCAGCCACAGACCATCGAGCGGCATGGTGACATAGCCGTCCGTCTTGCGGAAATGGCTGAACTGCCACGGATAGCCCTCGCCGATGGTCAGCATCCCCTCTGCCAGCTCGGCCGAGAACGAATCCAGCCGGGCGCGGTCGGTCCCGATCTCCGCCACCGGAATGACATCGCCCATCCGGGTGCCGTCGAGGTCGTGGCAGCTGGCGCACACGGTCACGTAGACCTCCCGTCCGGCGGCCAAGCGCGTGGCGTCGATGCGGTCCTCGGGAAACGCCGGCGGCGGCAGGTCCAGCACCCACGCGGCGATCCGATCGAGCGACACCACGTCAAGCGACTCCGGCGTTGCCCCCGCCCCGATGGCCGCGCTCTTGTGGCGCTCGTCGAGCGAGTCGTTGTTGCCGTCCCAGTGCAACGGCAGCCCCTCGCGTATCCGCTGGTTCCACAGCGACGGCAGGTCCGCGGTGCCGACCGTGTCGTCCATCGGGACTCCCACGAGCACTCTGTAGGGGTTGAAGGTATCGACGCGTCCCGGGCCCTGGTCCGGACGTGCATCGAACCAGGCGGTGTCTTCGCCTCGCTGGAGAATGCCCGCTTGCACCCTGCCGATGACGAAAAACCGGTAGAACAGACGGTCGAAGAACCCAAAGTCCGGGTTGATCTCCCGGATCGCGGCGATCAGGGTGCCAGCGGTGAACCGCGGGTCCTTGGCGCAGGCCGTCAGAAAGCGTGCGTACGCCTGAAGATCCATTTGATTCGCCGGCATCCCGAGCACGACCTGTCGCGGTGCGGACGGCGACTCGCGATATGTCCCGGTGTGACAGGTGGCGCAGTTCAGTCCGACCAGCGGCACCCGGTCGACACGATACGACGTGCCGATCGGACGGCCGTGGCTCGCGCCGTCGTCGATGAAGCCGATCTTCTCGTAGCCCGTGCCGGGCCGGTCAGGCAGCTTGTCGGCGAATACCGTCGGCAGGACACGCCAGAGCCAGTAGGGCAGCCCGACACCGACCTCGGTCCCGACCGATCCGTATTTGAAGTGCTCCTCGATGTCGGGGAACGCAGGACCGTCGTCGGGGGCCTGTGATGCAACGCCTCCAATCGCTACCGTGCTGAAGAGCAGTGCGAGCAGCCACACCCTGGGACGGAGTTTCATCGTGACCGCCTAGCTAGCGAAAGGGTGGTGGATCGAAGACGGTCATGATCTCGTGCACCATCTCCTCTCGCGAGCCGAACCTCGACTCCTCGTAGCATCCGAGCGGGTTCTCGGGAGCGTTGGCCAGACACTTGTTGCAATAGGTGCACGGCACCGGTGGGGAATCGACGCCACTCGCGAACATCTTGACGAGATCGTTGTTGGCGATCAGGGGCCGTGCGATGCTCACCGCATCGCACGACCCTCGCTCGAGGGCCTTGCGAATGACCGGCGCATCTTGAAAGCCTCCCGTGCACAGCACCGGGATACCGACGGACTGCTTGATCTTCCGGGCGTCCGGCAGGTTCATCCCCTGGATCTTGTCGAAGTCTCCTCGCGCGCGGTCCCAGCGCCGTGTGAAGAGCTTGCCGGTGACCCGGCCCCGCAGGAGCAGAAAGTTCCGGAGGGTGAGCAAGCCGCTCGAGATCAGCGTGTCGTAGGTCTTGACGAGCTCCTCGATCGGAAACTCACCCGCCGGATTCTTGGGGTGGGGAAAGAAGCTGCCGGTCGACGCGTGGATCGCGTCCACACCCTCGGCCTCGAGCATCTGGCAGACCTTCCGCGTGTCGCGGATCGTATTGCCGGCGCCTGCCCTCCTGCTGAAGGCGTCGTTATGGTCGGTGACGCTGATCTTGACCTGGAGGTGGAAATCGCGACCGACTTTCGCTCGGATGGCCCGCACGATGTCCAGGAGAAACCGCGCGCGGTTCTTGAGCGTCCCGCCGTACTCATCGGTCCGGTCGTTGATGGCGGAGCTGAGGAACTGCGTGATCAGGTAGCCGTTGGCCCCGTGGAGCTCCACACCGTCGAGACCCGCCTCTCGCGCCCGCCGTGCGCCCTCGGCGAACGCCTCCACCGTCTCCTGAATCTGCTCCACCGTCATCCGCTCGCATTCGAACCCGTGCAGCGGATCCTTCTTGTTGGTCGAGCTCAAGCCCTTGTCGTACTCGATGCCAGGCACATCGCGCTGTCGACCGGAATGGCTCAGCTGCAGGATGTATTTGCAGTCGTGCTTGTGGACCTGTGTGCCGAGCTTGCGCCAGAACGGGATCCGCGCGTCGGTGTCGATGGTCGCGTAGTTCGGCATGATGCGACCACGGATCGTCACGGGCACGAACGACGAGATGATCGCGCCGACCCCGCCCCTGGCGAACTTCACCTCCCAGTTGATCCGTGTCTGCGTACCGGACCCGTCATAGTTGTCGAACCGGCCCGAGACGTTCGACCGGAAGATCCGATTCTTGACGGTGAGATTGCGGAACGTCAACGGCTGAAAAATGGGGTCCGACATGGGTCAGCTCCTTCGATAGATGTGCGCCGACAGCCGCCTGGACCACACTGAGTCAGTCGATCGCGCACGCGCCGAATCGACCACCAGGCCAGCAGGGTAGCGCGCGGTCATTCACGGAACTTCAGGATGTTCTCCGGGTCGTTCCAGGGCTTGAACGCGTTGGCATCGGACCGCAGACGCGTGTTCAGCGCTGGAAAGTGCCGCAGGATGACGTCCGTCATCGTCGTGTTCTCCACCCAGGCGATCCCGAGGGTCGTGTAGATCTCCGGTCGGTAGTCATCGGTAAAGAAGCGGTCGCTCTGGAGACGTCTGGAGGCCATCAGGATGAACAGCCGAAACGCCGTATTGCTGAACCCGAATCCTTCCGGCAGCGTCTCCGCGAGCATCCCGACCAGCGCGTCTACCTTGTCGATGTCATCGTCGTAGACGTCTCTGAGCTCATCGGCCCACTCCTTGTTCTCCGTGAGCTCGTCGAAGCTCGTGAACCGCGGCAGATGGAGCAATTCGCGAAATCGATTGTAGCGAGGCACCCCGCGTTCGCGGTCCCGGACGATATCGACGGCGGCAACGTCCACCAGCCGGCCGTCGGGCCGCTTCAGCTCTCGGAGCCAGTTGGGATAGTTGTGGAGCTGGATGGCGCCCGGGTGGCTGATGCCGAACGAGTAGAACACGTCCTGCATCGACACCTGGTTCAGGAGCTCGCGCGCCTTGCGCTCCGCCACGTCCGGAAACGGTATCTTGTCCTTGCCGGGGATCACGTCGCCGGTCGCGCTCGACCAGAAGGAGAGTTCCTCTGGCAGCAGCGGGTGCATCCGATAGACCGCCGTGAACTCTTCGGTCATCGCGTACGGCGCTGGGCCGTGGTCGACCTTCGACCCAACGATGCCCGAGACCGCGACCGATCGCTCCAGCAGGCTCGTCATCGAGGCCTTCCCCTTCAGCCCCCACCAGTTGGCTTCCATCGCCACCCGGATCCTCGGATTCGGGAGAATGGCCGGTGTCCATTCCACGGTGTGAATCTTGGCCATGAGCGCCGCGTTGACGAGTCGAGCCACGTCATAGAGGCGATCATCCGACCAGTCGTCGTGATCGTCCTGCAACGCGTCGCAGATGGCGTTGTGCTCCAACGTGAAGAGCGTGTGCAGCAGGCTGAGACCGACCCACCAGTTGTCGTTGACGCCGGTGCGGTCGACACCCTTGGTCGGATCGAGCGGGAGCAGCCCGTCCTCCCCGATCTGCAGCTTGCCGTCGACGTGCGCGCGCACCGCGTCGGCGATGTCGGGACGACTCCCGTAGATCTGCGACCCGTCCCACCAGTGCGTCTCGCCGTCGGTGTACGTCGGGGGCAGATGCTGCTCGTCTGGCGTCCGTGTCGTGTCGACCCGGGTGCGCCGGATCTCCATCGGTCTCGGTCCGGGCCAGGGGTCGGCGTCGTCCACGGGGACCGTGAACGGGTCCCGCTTCTCGTTCTTGCCATGGGTCATCCAGTCGTGGACCTCGAACTGGATCCAGGCTGCGGCCAGCAGGTTGACGATGGTGGCCGGCACGAACGTCTCACGGGCCAGCAGCCGGTTGCTGATCACCCGAGGATTCGGGTCGTCCATGTGCGGGTCGGGCACCGCATCGGCCAGGGGCACGTTGCGTCCGAACCGCTGGCCCGCGCTGCCCATCTGCGGTACGCCCAGGTCATTGTAGGTACCCAGCACGGTGCGCGCCCGGATCTGACGCGGGGTGGCCGGGGGATCCGCCTTCTCGGGGTCACCCGAGACCGGCATGTCTGGCTGGGTGCTATGGAGGTTCTTCGACCTGAGCTCGATGCGAAAGCGGAAGAGCTTCAAGAGCGAGACGAACACGGGAAATCGGTACCAGGGAATACGAGCCATGACAACCTCCAGTTCTGGCGAGGACGACGACGGTCGATAGCGACCCTCTCAGTCAACCTTGCCGGCGAGCAGAGCGGGGTGACAGTCCAGCGGCAGTCGGCACGCGCTGGCTCCCGCGCTACCCGACCCGGGCGTTGCGTTCGTCCCGAAAGCGGCCCAGCTCCGGATAGATGCGTCGACGGGCGCGGTTCATGTTGCCCAACGGACGGTGCTCCGCGAGACAGCACCAGGGGTCGAACGCGACGGCCTCACACCAGGCCATCCGGTCCACCGTGTCGAAATCCTGTTTCGGGATACGAAGACGTGCCACGCTCACGAACGGTGACTCGCCCGTGTCCCACTCGGCCGTCGCGTCCTCAATCGGCATACGCGTCGGGTCCTTCTGGAGCTGCACCATGAAGTCGAAGGAGGCATCGGCCTCGCCGAGATGACGCTTCATGGCCTGTCGCAAGTAATCGTCGGTCAGCGTGTCAGGCAACTCGCTGGTCCGTGCCGACGTGGGACGCGCCTTGTACTTGACCGCCCGGCCGTCGCCGAACAGATAGGGTGTCGTGCTCCAGTAGGGAATGTCCAGATGACTGGCGCAGTGCTGACGCGCGGCCAAGCCGATGCGCGCCGACCGGATATGCGTGAGGAAATACCAGACGCGACGGAAGCCACCCGCCTCGACCGCCCGCAGGAGGTCCAGAAACGTCCGCGTATCCGGGGCCACCATCACCGGGTGGCTGTTGAGGACGAAATCCTGGATCGTGGCACCCGCCGTCAGGTTCTGGCCGCGCACGCCCTCCAGCCTGATCGACATGCCGCGGATGTCCTTGTCGCGGTCGGTCGCCGACGAGGCGCTGGCAAACCGCACGCGCGCCGTGTAGGTGCGTGGCTCGGCGAACAGCCCGACGCGCAGCTCGTCGGCCAGCGAGTCCGACACCGTGAACTCGGCCTCGACACACCCGGCGTGCCGTGGCTGGTTGAAGCGACGCATCACCCCGCGTCGGTGTCGCCGCTCGCTCGCCGCCTCGAGAAAGCTGATGAACTCGCGGGCAACGGCATCCTCGTCTGGCAGGTGACGCTCCACGGCGAACTCGAGGGCCCCAGGGCTCATTGTGCCGCCATCCTATCACCACACCAGTGGCTGACTGACCGCGCGACATTCCGCTCGTCTCGGCCCCAAAGGCCTCGTCCGACTCCGCGCCTGGCCGAGGCTGCCATTCCAGGGTCTCGCCCTCGCCGCGGTCGCGCGCCCACGGGTCGAACGCGTTCACTACCTGTTCGAGCGCCGCAGCCCGTTCCGGCATCGCGAAGCCATGCGGGCGTGTCGACTCCGCGAGCATCCCCACCACGACATCGAGGGCCTCGATGTTGTCGGCCATCGATCCGTCCGCCTGACCGAGACAGTCGGTGATCCCCGCGCCGTCGTGGTCGAGTTGCGCATCGGTCATCTGCGTCGGTGGCCACGCCAGCTCGGGATGACTGCGGACGAGCAACGGCTCACCTGATACAACGTTCGTCGAACCCGGACCGAACGGGCTCTCTTCTTCGGCGCGACTCAGACAGCGGGCAGCCGTTCGATCAACCGCTGCATCGCCACCGCGCCGAGGGCATAGCCACGCGCCGGCTCGACCGGCGCACAGCGCTCGGGCAGCACCTGCCGGACGTCGGTCCGTGGCGCCACCAGCCGGTCGACCGCCAGTCGCGGCGGTCACGGGGTGCGGTAGCGGTTGACCCTCGGGCGGGATATCATGCCGCCAGCCGCCCGAACCGGAGGTCGCACCTGATGCTGAACCGACGCACGTTGTTGTCGGCCCTGATGACGCTCGCCCTGGGCGTCTGGGCGACCGGCACCGCCCTGATGCAGCAGGACCCCGAGCTGGCCACCACCGTCGATGACGGTTTCACCATCGCCATGGTCGGCGACCTCATCTACGCGCACGACCTCGGGCACATGATGAGGGACCCGTCGTTCGCGGCGGTGGTCGAGCTGTTGCGCACGGCGGACGTGGCGACCGGGAATCTCGAGGGCATCATCGTCGATGGCCGGACCTTCACGGGGTCCAGGATGGGCGGACACGGCGCGGAACCGGGCGCCGCCGACAGCCTGAAGGACATGGGCTTCGACCTCGTCGCGCGTCCGAACAACCACGGCAACGACTTCGGGCCGGAAGGGATGGCCGAGACGAGCGCGCATCTGGACCGTGTCGGGGTGCACTACGCCGGTGTCGGCAACACCTACGCGGCGGCCCGCGCGGCGCGGTTCTTCACGGCGAGCACGGGCCGGGTCGGGATGGTCGCGACGACGTCAACCGGCACAGTGCCGGCCCGGCCCGGCCGCGGGGAATGGCCCGGCGTCGGCGGCTACAGCAACCTGGGGGTGACGCGCTCCTTCATGATGCCCGCCAGCTCGTGGGACGCGGTGCAGACGATCCGCGATCGCTTTCCGAACGGCACCGGCTTCTACGCGCGCGGCGCCAACACCAGCGACCACATCCAGGTACTGGGCGAGCACTTCCGGAAAGCGCCGGCCGGCGTGACCGAGCCGTACTACTCGTTCGAGATGAATCAGCGCGACCTGCGCGACCTGCTGGCGGCGATCCGCGAAGGCAAGATGCGGTCGGACTTTCTCACGGTCGCCATACACTCTCATCACTTCCGCGACACCCGGGGCGGCTACCGCGGGCTCAACGTGCCGGAGGCGGAGCACCTCGACACCAACCCGAGTGTCGCCGACTACCTCGAGGAGTTCGCCCGTGCGGCGATCGACGCCGGCGCCGACGCGTTCCAGGGCACCGGGGTTCACGTGGTGCGCGGCATCGAGATCTACCAGAACCGGCCGATTTTCTATGGGCTCGGCGAGTTCGTACGCCAGCGCGACGTCGACGGCTTCTCTGGACTTGGTGCGCTGCGGCGGGACGCCTGCGCGGGGTGCCCGTTCCCCGCCAAATACGAGAGCTTCATCGCAATCAGCGAGTTCAGCGGCGGGACGCTGAAGGAAGTGCGGCTGCACCCTGTCGAGCTGCGCTACGCCGCCGAGCGGATGGCACATCGCGGCATCCCCCGGATCGCGCCACCGGAGACCGCGCAACGGATTCTCACGCGGCTGCAGGAGCTATCGGCGCCCTATGGCACGACGATCGCGATCGAGGGCAACATCGGTGTGATACGACCATGAGCGCCCACAGCCCACAGCCCACAGCCCACCGCCTGGCAGCTCTTTGCCTAGTTGCCGCGATCGTACTCGCCGCGGCACCGGCGGCACAGAGTGCTGCGACCGTCTGGGACGGTGTCTACACGGAGGCGCAGGCGATCCGCGGGCAGGAAAGCTACAAGGCCATCTGCGGGTACTGCCACCGCGACGACCTGAGCGGTGGCGGCAGCGAAGCCGGCGCACCGGCGCTGGTGGGCACGATCTTCACCACCCAGTGGCAGGACCGTCCGCTCGTCGACCTGTTCGTGACGATCGGCACGACAATGCCGCAGCATGAGCCTGACTCGCTGAAGGCGCAGGTGGTCATCGACATCGTCAGCTTTCTGTTGCAGGCGAACGGGATACCGGCCGGTCAGACGGAGCTCCCACCTCAGCTTGCGCCGCTCGAAGAGATTCAGTTCACCGGAGCTAGATGAGGTCGCGACAGAAGAAGCCCTCCGGCTCCCTCCTGTCGCCTGCCTCCTGACTCCTGTCTCCTTGGGAGTTTTGTTACGGTTGCGGCGGCGGGGCGGCCTGCTGCTCCGGCGGCGTGTCCTGACCGGGTACCCGGTCCGGTGTCGGCTGCGCCACGCGCTTCCCTGCCTTGTCACGCAGGGTCCTGCGGTTCCGGCCACAGTCGAAGCAGGTCCGCAGTTCGTCGGCCATCCCGTCGGTCGACAGACCGCGCGTGGCCATCAACGCGGCGAGCACGTCGGCCGTCTGGGGCTGTTCCTTGTAGAACAGGGAATAGAACACGCCGTGTGCGATCGTCCAGGGCGTCAAGCCCTGGTCACTTCTGGCGTCGATCACGGCGCCCTGCTCGACGAGATACTCGGCGATACTGGGCGCACCCCGGTAGGCGGCGCCATGCAGCGCCGTCTCGCCTCGGTCGTTGATGGCCTGCACGTCGTTCCCCAGCTCGATGAGCATCTTGACCGCTTCGAGCGCCTCCGGCTCATCCTCCTGCGTGGCGCCCCCATCCTCGCCCGGGTTCCACATGTCGACACCGGCGGCCACCATCAACGGCGTCGTCAAATCCGCGTTCGGCACCAGCGGGTCGGCGCCGGCCTCGAGCAACACGCGCATCACCTCGGTGTCGACGTTCTTCGACGCCAGCAGGAATGGCGTCGCCCCGATGCGATTGAGGCGGTTGCGATACCCATCACGGAAGTCGGCCGTCATCGGGGCGTGCACGTCGACGCCGGCGGAAGTGACTCCCCCGCACCTGCGGCATCCCGTAGTGCTTCGCCAGGCGGTCGTTGACAAAGGTGT
>SMUZ01085223.1_pt1 | contig 16845 bp, 13 predicted proteins | sample 2456421 | NCBI WGS metagenome assembly SMUZ01 (sample SAMN11095932, study PRJNA526329) | marine sediment metagenome | biome: Marine sediment; feature: Surficial sediment; material: Deep marine sediment; isolation source: Hadal surficial sediment | place: Pacific Ocean | collected 2014-11 | depth... | reverse complement strand
TGCGGCGTAATGGAGTCGATCGGGTCCATGACGATACCGATTTGAAGCGCTTTGTCTGCCATTTTGATCCAAACCCGGAATTCACTGTCAGCGGCCACTATACATTCCCCAAAACACACGGCAAGCATCGGTTTACATGACAATTTTTGGGTCTGCGGCGGGCGTCGTAGCAGGACTTATGTCAATATGGTACAAGTCGGCCTACCTGAAGACAGCAGGGGTTCTTGCACCCTCGATTCAGGGTTTGGGGAAATTCAAAATAATGAGGAACTACGGTGTCAAACACTGCATCTCGAAGTCTGAACGGCCTCAAGATTCTTGTCATAGATGACAGCAAAACCATACGACGTACAGCCGAAACGCTGCTAAGCAAGGAAGGCTGCCAGGTCTTTACAGCCATAGACGGTTTCGACGCATTGTCGAAGATCGCCGACCACCAGCCCGACCTTATTTTCGTGGACATCATGATGCCGCGGCTCGACGGTTATGAGACCTGTTCGTTGATCAAGCACAACAAGACGTTCCGGGATACGCCCGTGATCATGTTGTCGTCGAAAGACGGGCTCTTTGATCGTGCCCGGGGACGCATCGTTGGTTCCGAACAGTATCTGACCAAGCCGTTCACAAAGGACGAGTTGCTTGGCGCCATCACAAACCAGATTAGCTGACAGAAAGGACATCCATGTCGACCATACTGATCATTGACGATTCGCCGACCGAGCTGCATCTGTTTCAGAACATGCTCGAGAAAAACGGCTTCGACACGCTGGTTGCCGACAATGGTGAAGAGGGCATTAAACAGGCCGTGTCCTCGCGGCCGGACTGCATCCTCATGGATATTGTCATGCCGGGCATGAACGGTTTTCGCGCGACCCGAAAGCTCAGCCAGGATCCGGCGACGTCCGCGATTCCCGTCATTATTATCACCGGTAAAGCTCAGGAGACCGACAAGATTTGGGGTATGCGCCAGGGTGCCGTCGAGTACATGGTAAAGCCCGTTGCTGAAAAGCAGCTCGTGCAAATGATCAATACAGTGATGGCCGCCTGAATGGCCAAGCCGGTTGAACTTGCGTCACTCGTAAAGCAACCATTTGAGTTGCTGCGTGAGATAGAGCGCCGCAGTTCGCAGGCGCAATCCGGCGATGCCGCGGGCCCGCTGGAAGCTGAGTGGGTGGGCGTAGGTTTTCGTATTGGCGAAGAGCAGTTCGTCGCGAGTCGAGAGCAGGTGCGTGAAGTGCTGATGTTGCCTGACGAGATGAGTCGCGTACCTGGCGCGAAGCGCTGGTTACTTGGCATTGCAAATCTGCGCGGTCACTTGTTGCCGCTCATTGACGTGAAACTCATGTTCGGTAGTGGTCGTACAAGCTTACGACGGACGACCCGGGTGATCTCCGTCAATCATCGCGAAGTACCCGCGGGGCTCGTCGTCGATGAAGTGTTGGGCTTTCGACGCTTTATGGACCATGAGCACACTGATACGACTCAGGAAACCATTGTCCGCTGCGATCGGTTTGTCGCTGGCGGTTTTCAACGCAACGAGGAGTCGTGGCCGATTTTAAATTTGTTCGACCTCGTTGAAAGTAATCTATTTCTGCAGGCAGCTGCCGATTAATCGAGTTTCATGTCCATGGCAACAAATACCGACTCATCATCCAGATTTCGTTTAGTCGCCATCGTGATTGCGCTCTTGCTTATCTGCGCGGCTGCACTTGGATACCTGCAAGCTGGCGGCGGCTCCGCTGCCTCCGATTTGGCGGCTCTGTCGCAGTCGATACCACGGGACGCGTCAGCGGCACTTAACGGCAACAGCGATGGCTACGCAAACTTTGACGCCAGCGTGAAAAGGCTGGCGGCGTTACGCGGCACAGCCGGAGCATTATTTCCGGGCAATGCCGGTGACTGGCGCACTCTGGAGACCAATGCGGCGGCGATTCTCGCAAAACGCTCGGATGTCGTCGCTCTGAATCTTGCGACGACGACTGTGGCGAGCAGTTCCGCTGCGATCCTGGAGTTATCGAGCGAGCTGCTTAACCGCTCCAGCGCAACGTCCATTATTCAGGAGTTTCAGCAACGCGCTGACCAGATAGTCAGACGTTCGCAAGGGTTGGCTGGCGACAGGGACGCTGTAGCGTCCGCGGCCGGCATCGCAGCTAACGCAGCATTTCTTCGTGAGGTTGCGAACGCGCTCGGTGGTAACGCCTCGGATCTTGATGTTCGTGCGCTCAATGATGCGGACCGTGAGCTATTACTTGTGCCGCTGCTGGGTCATCTGGCAGAGATCGAAGCTCAGGTTGAGACCATTAATAAAAGCGTGTCGGAAGTTGCGGGCCTGGTGGACGCGCAGGCAGAAATGGCAGCTGCGTCTCGCAGTCTGATGGACAATGCATTTTCGGCTTCGACGTCCTCGAGCTTGTTACCGGGTTTCCTGAAAATTCTGTGGATTCCCGTCGGGATTCTGGGGTTTGCGCTCATGCTCGTTATGGTACTCATGTTAATGAATCGTCGTAGCGCGGTGTTCGAACGTACAGCCAGTGAGCACGCGGCGCAAAACGATCGCAACCAGCAGGCGATCCTTCGCTTGCTGGATGAAATGGGCAGTCTCGCGGACGGCGACCTGACCGTTGAAGCAACCGTCACTGAAGATATAACGGGAACGATTGCAGACTCCTTTAATTTTGCGATCGAAGAGCTCCGCAAACTTGTAACCACGGTGAATGAAACGGCGATCATGGTGGATTCTGCCGCCAAGCAAACCGAGAATTCTGCGGCGCATATGGCCAAGGCGGCTGAAAACCAGACGCGGGAGATCAACGCTGCGACAGAATCGATTGTGTCCATGGCTGCGTCAATTGAAGAGGTATCCGGCAATGCCGAGCGTTCATCCGATGTTGCTCGCCACTCGGTTGAGGTGGCTCATAAGGGCGGCGAGGCGGTTCGCAGGACCATCGATGGCATGAATACGATACGTGAAACCATCCAGGACACATCGAAACGCATCAAGCGACTGGGCGAGAGCTCGCAGGAGATTGGCAATATCGTCGAACTTATTAACGACATTGCAGAGCAGACCAATATTCTCGCGCTGAATGCATCGATCCAGGCGTCCATGGCCGGCGAGGCAGGCAGGGGGTTCGCCGTCGTAGCTGACGAAGTTCAGCGACTTGCCGAACGATCCACAAACGCGACGAAACAAATCGAAGTATTGGTTAGTACGATTCAGACCGATACCAAAGAGGCCGTTATATCGATGGAGCGCAGTACGACAGACGTCGTGGGCGGTGCATTACTGGCTGAAAACGCCGGTGCTGCCCTTGATGAAATTGAACAAGTCTCGAATCAGATCGCAAGCCTTGTGCAGAACATTTCAAATTCTGCACGAGAGCAGGCAGGTGCGGCTGCGGATGTAACGCGACGAACTGCGCGCATCAGCGAAATCAGCGAACAGTCAAGCAAAGCGACACTGGCAACTGCCGCTGCAATATCAAAACTATCGGCGTATGCATCGCAATTAAGAAAATCCGTCGCGGGATTCACCTTACCAACAGAGTCTCTTCCGGCAACAACACTTCAGTCAACGTCCGCGGACGCAATCAGCGCCAAAGATCAGCGTCATGCGAGCGCGGGCTAGTGGTCCAACAAGGTTGTATTGATGGGTTCAGAGCTACCCCCGATGATCCAAGACAAGGCACAGTCCGCAGGGAATGGCGAGTCCTTTCCAAGGGCTGTAACGCCGTATTGGATCATCCGGGTAGCTCCCTGTGGGCGAGCCGTGAAGCGGTTCTCCGCGTTGTTGCGCCTCTTGACAAGGACGCGCCATTGTCGGCGAGACGCGCCTGGCGGACAACCGCTTCACGACTCGCTGAACCCATCAATACAACCTTGTTGGACCACTAGAGAGCGATAACGATTTCCCAGATGACGGGCGAAACCGCTACAGAGCAGCCACTCAAACACGGCATTGATGATCCCGTTCGCGCACTGTCGATTGTCAGCAAAGAGCTGAATGAGACAATTCGCAAGGCCCATCTGGCGCTGGAAGACAGTGTCGATGGGCGCGGCGGTTCAGCGGCGCTGATCCGTGCGGGTGAGTTGCTGCATCAGATCGGCGGCGCGTTAAAAATTACAGAAATCTACGGTGCCGCGCTGCTCGTCGAAGAAATGGAGCTGGTCTGCAAGTATCTGGCGGCGTTACGGGCCGGCAAAGGCCGTGAAGACGGCTTTGATGCTCTGACCCGTTCAATGGTGCAACTGCCTGTCTATATTGAGCGGCTTCTTGGTGGTGGCCGTGATATCGCACTCGTGTTGCTGCCGATGCTCAATGATTTGCGGGCAGCGCGCGCTGAGCCGCTGCTCTCTGAAGGGACGTTGCTGCTGCTGCACTTGTCTCCTTCGCGCAGTGAGAAAAAAATCAAGGCGCGCGCCGGTAGCGGTGAAGAACCGGTACAGGTTGCCACTCGATTGCGTCCCAAATTTCAGTTGGCGCTGCTGGGATGGATCAAGGGCAGCGAAACAGAGCGTCACGTAGAGATACTGAAACGAGTAATCGTCGCGCTGGAGAATTCCGCGACTCGTGACGACATGTACCAGCTTTGGTGGATCGTTGGTGGCGTACTCGAATCATTGCAAAACGGCGGCCTCGAAACGTCGGTTGCGATAAAACGGCTGCTGGGACAGACCGACCGACAGATTAAATACCTGATCGGTGAGGGTGTCGTGGCCTTCGACAATCATCCTGTCGATGACCTGATGAATAACCTGCTGTATTACGTCGCCCGCTCAAGCACGGCAGGCGAACGCGTCAGCGAGATTCGCGCCGCGTTCAACCTGTCGGAGCTGCTGCCGGGCGATGAGCAGGTAGAACGCGCGCGCGAACAAATGTCCGCGCCAAGCGTGCAGCTGATGAAGACAGTTGCGGCAGCGATCAAGGAAGACCTTGGTCGCGTAAAAGATGTTCTCGATATTTTTGTTCGAACGGGCATGAACAAGTCGTCCGAACTCGTGCCGCAGTTAGAATTGCTGAAGAAAATCAGTGACACGCTCGGCGTGTTGGGCCTGGGCGAGTTGCGCAGCGATATTGTCAGTGAGATCGAACGTCTGAAGGGCGTCGTCGAACGAGGTGGCGCTGCCAGCGAAGATGTGATCCTCGAAATTGCGTCTACATTGTTGCGTGTTGAAGATCGCCTTGACTATCAGCTCGTAAAACTCACGACGCCGCAGGAAGCCCTGCAAACAGATCCGGACTCCGATATGCCGGAGGCTGAGGCAGCCGACTACCAGATTGTTGCCGAGTCAGTCATGCGTGAGTGCATTATTAATCTTGCGCGCATCAAGGAAACCATTAGTCAGAGCATGACGTCAGAAGCGCCGTCGCAAGGCATTGACAGCGTGCCGTCGTTGATACGCGGCATTAAGGCCGGGCTCATGATGCTGAACAAGACACGGGCGATGGAGGTCGTCGAGCGTATCGGGCGGGTGGTTTCGTTAATGCTGGAAACCGGCGGGCCCAATGTGCTGACACAAAAGGAAACTGATCGCCTTGCAGACTCGATCGTCAGCATCGAGTTCTACATGGAGACCGTGATGGCCGGTCGAACCGAGCCGTGGTACATGCTTGACAATGCTGAGGCCTGTCTTGGGGTGCTGCGCGACGTTGAACACCGCCTGGCGCAGGAACAGCCTGTGCCGACCTTGAAGATACCCTCCGCGGACATCGAAGCGGCCATGACAGAGCAGGCGATGCGGGCCACCGAGGTCATGCCATTGCCTGTTGTGGCACCCGACGCAGAGCACATGGACCCGGAATTGCTCGAGCTCTTCATCGAAGAGGCCAGGGAAGAGGTCGCTTCCATCAAGCGCAAGCTACCGGTCTGGCGTGAGTTTCCTGATGACATGGAAACGCTTATCGTCGTGCGGCGCTCATTCCATACGCTGAAGGGCAGCGGACGCATGGTGGGTGCTGAGCGTATTGGTGAGTATTGCTGGAGCATCGAGAACCTGCTGAATCGTCTGATCAATCGCACACTGGTGCGTACGCCGCCAATGGTTGACTTCATTCTGGAGGCTGCGCAAGCAGTCCCCGAACTTGTTGAACAGCTCGAAGTTGGGACCGAACCGGGCGCCGACATCAACTTGCTGATGGCGCGCGCCACGGCGTTTGCCGAAGGCGATCCTAACGCAGCGGTGCTGACGATCGATTTGCCTGATAAGAAAGATGAGGAAGAACAACCGGCACTTGAGATGGACCCTGTGCTGCTGGATATTTTTTCCAAGGAAACGGCAGGTCACCTGAAAGTCGTCAACGATTATCTGGATGCTTGCGAGGGCCATACGCCGCCGTTCGATGTCACGGAGAACCTGCATCGTGCCTGCCACACCCTGCATGGCAGCGCCAACATGGCGAATGTAGGTCGTGGTGTCGAGGTTGCCGCCGCACTGAACCGATTCGTGCGCCGTGTCTTCGATCATAAAACCGGTTTCCAGCAATCCGGATTGGACGCGTTGCGCGCCGCCATGAAAGCCATCGCGACGATCGTCGGTGAAATCAATCGACCAGATCCAAAGCGCGCGGATTACACGGCTCTTGTCGATCACATTACAAGGCTTGCGAACGCAGTAACGCCCGTCGACGTTGCGAGTGCAGAGCAAGCCGACGTTCAGGAAGCCGAGATCGTCGAACTTGTGCAGAAAGTCGAGGATGCAGCGCCGGAGATCGCTCCGGAAGAGCCGACCGAGGCAGATTACGATGCGGAGATTGCGGCGATCTTCACCGAAGAATCGGCCGAATTGCTCGAGGCCGCAGATCAGGCGCTCAGTGAGTGGACCAGGGACAATTCTTCCCGCGCAGCCGTCGAGGAACTCAAGCGGCACCTGCATACCTTAAAAGGTGGCGCACGCATGGCCGGCATCACGGCCATGGGTAACCTGAGTCACGAAATAGAGACCTTGCTGATATCTGTCGACGAAGGGCGCGTCAAATCCTCGCCCGTCGTCGAAGAGTTGCTGCAGCGCAGCATTGATGAACTGCATCGCATGCGGGACACGGTTATCTCGGGCAAAGTCGTGAAATCGGCCACTGAGCTCGAATTGCGTATCCAGCAGGCAAGCCAGGGCTTCGAGATCGCGGACGATTCCGAGGTGCAGCTGGTGCCGGCTGAACAGGACGTGGAGCCAGCCAAATTTACGATCGAGCCCGAGGACACCATTAGTATGGTGATCGTCGACTCGTCGCTGGTCGATGATCTCGCCGCCACTGCACAGGCTGAGGCCGAGTCGGAGTCGGAGTCGGAGCTGGAGCTTGAACTGGAGCCGGAGCCTGAGCCCGAATTACCCGTTGCACCGATGCCGCCGGCAGCAATGCCACCGGCAGCAATGCCACCGGCCGCGGCGCAGGCGGTTGAGCGGCGGTCAGCGCTAGGTGGTGAGGCACGCCAGGAATTCGCCCGCATCGATGCGGAGTTGCTTGAAGACCTGCTGAATGCGGCCGGCGAAATCAGTATCTATCACTCCCGTTTGAACCAGCAGATTGGTACGTTCGATTTCAATGTTGACGAGCTCGAGCAGACGATTTTGCGTTTGCGGGAGCAATTGCGAAAACTCGAAATCGAAACCGAAGCGCAGATCATGCACAGCCATCAGGACACTCTGGTTGCGCGCGACTTCGATCCGCTTGAACTCGATCGATATTCAAATATTCAGCAACTGACGCGTGCCTTATCGGAATCTGCAAGCGATCTGGTGAGCCTCAAGGACATGCTGCGGTCCGTCACGACGGAGGCAGAAGGATTGCTCGTGCAGCAGTCGCGCGTGACGGCCGAGCTACAGGATGGCCTCATGCGAACACGAATGGTGCCGTTCGAGAGACATGTGCCGCGGCTGACTCGTTTGGTCAGAACCGCGGCTGATGAGGCCGGCAAACGTGTCGAATTGGCCGTCGAAGGTGCGTCTGGCGAACTCGATCGACAAGTTCTCGACAAGATGCTGCCGCCGTTGGAGCATATGCTGCGCAACGCAATCGTACACGGGCTCGAAATGCCGGATGTACGCCAGGCAAACGGCAAGCCGGCGATGGGTCGTATCACGATTCGCCTGCACCGCGAAGGATCCGAGATGGTCATCGATGTCGCGGACGATGGCAGCGGCCTGAACGTCGACGCGATTCGACGCAAGGCTTACGAGCTGGACATGCTGAAACCCGACACCCAGGTCACGGACGAGGAGATCATGGAGTTGATACTGACGCCGGGCTTCTCGACTGCGAGCAAGGTCACGCAATCGGCGGGTCGTGGCGTCGGCATGGACGTCGTCGCAAATGAAGTGAAGAAACTCGGCGGCTCGTTGCGAATTTCGTCGGTGACCGGGCAGGGCACGAATTTCACAATCCGCTTACCGTTCACGCTCGCGATCACGCAGGCATTGATTGTTCGCACGGGCGACGAAGTGTACGCGCTGCCGTTGCCGTCGGTTGAAGGTGTGGCTCGCATTCCACGCGGGGAGCGGGAGAACCTGTTGAGCCAGACGGAGCCGACCTACCAGTACGGTGAGGAGTCGTACAAGTTTCGCCACCTCGGAATGTACCTCGGTGGTCAAGCGGCAAAACTGCCCGAAGACGACTCCCATATACCGGTTATCCTCGTACGTGCCGGCGAATATTCAGCCGCGCTGCTGACGGATGAAATGCTGGCCAGTCGCGAGATCGTCGTCAAAACGGTGGGCCCTCAACTGGCAGGTATTCGGGGCATCTCCGGCGCGACTATTCTGGGTGATGGCCGCATCGTCCTGATTCTCGATATTAATGCGTTGGTGCGTACGGGCGCGCCCGTGGTCGAAATTGCGAAAGCCGCACCTACTCCAACGGACGATCGACCGCTTGCGTTGGTTGTTGATGACTCGATCACGGTCCGCCGCGTGACCGAAAAGTTATTGCAACGCAATGGCTTGCGCGTGATTACGGCCAAAGACGGACTCGATGCGATCAGCGTCCTGCAAGACCACAAGCCCGACATCATCCTGCTGGATATCGAAATGCCGCGCATGGATGGTTATGAATTCGCGACGCATGTTCGCAATGACGATCGTGTGTCCGATGTGCCGATCATCATGATTACGTCACGCGTTGGTGACAAACACCGGGCGCGCGCAATCGAAATCGGCGTCAATGATTACCTCGGCAAACCCTATCAGGATGCTCAATTGCTCGACGCCATTCGAAGACAGTTTGACGACAAAGGAATTATCTTGTCATGAGTGCTGCGGCCGAAGAACTTTATAGCTTGCTCGTGCCACTGACGGACGATCGTTTGATCGTGCCGCGTACCTGTGTGGCTGAGGTCGTGCGTTATTCGAAACCGGATCAAAAGGAAGGATCACACAACTGGATGCTCGGAACCATGAACTGGAGTGGCCGCCAGGTTCCTGTCGTTTCCTATGAAGGTGTTCTGGGCAAGGACATTCCGGTTGCAACGGGACGCACTCGAATCGTCATATTTCTGGCGATTACGGGGCAACTCAAGGCCGGCTATTTCGGCGTCCTGACACAGGGATTTCCGCAGCTGGTTCGCGTGAATCGCGACGTCCTGAAACTTGACGCCACCGAAGGCTGGCCCGCGGACGCGCCGGTGCTGTGTCGTGTGAAGATGATCAACGAGTATCCGTTGATCCCCGACCTCGAGAAGCTTGAGCTCATGCTGGCACGCGAATCGCTGCAGGCATAGACGCAGCTTCGAACCCTAAAAATCACCCCAGCAACTTTGCGCAACAGTCACTGCTGCCAATGCCGCAGTTTCAGTACGCAGGATACGGGGGCCGAGGGATGCGGCCTGAAAGCCCGCCATCTCGGCGTCCTCGTATTCGCGTTCGCTAAAACCGCCTTCGGGCCCAACCAGCAAACACAGCCCGGCTGTGGGTGCGCTTAGCGACACGAGCGACGCTGTCGCGGTGGCTTGCAGCACCACCTCCATCGTGCCGGCGGAGTCCCTGTCGCCAAACCAGCTGTTGAGTGCCACTGGTTCGTCGATGCGAGGCGGATGGGTACGCCCCGATTGTTCGCAGGCGCTTTCGGCGACGTGCTGCCAGTGCTGCCGGCGTTTGTCGGCGCGTTTTTGATCAAGTTTGACCATGCCGTGATGCGTCAATACGGGTGTGATTCGGCTGACGCCCAGCTCGGTGGCTTTCTGGACGACAAAGTCCATGCGTTCGCCGCGGGATATTCCCTGCACGAGATGAATTTTCAGCGGAGATTCGGTCGCGGACTCGACGACGGCGCCGAGGCGCAGCGTCACGCTGTTCTTGCCGATGTGTTCGATGCTGGCCGGCCATTCGCCGCCATCGCCGTTAAAGACAGTGACCGTATCGCCGACACGCGACCGCAGCGCGCGACCCAGGTAATTTGCCTGTTCACCCTGCAAAACCAGCTCAGCGTCATTGCTCAACGCGCCGGAAACAAATAGCCTCGTACTCATGTCACCGAAATCATGCCTGATCTGCAAGCGCCATGCCCGACGAATTCGACATTGATCTCGACAGCGGATTGATTCGTCCTGCGCGGCAGGTATCGAGCGGCAATTGCGATGCTCGTCCGGACGCTGCGGCACCGCAGTTGATCGTGCTGCACGGCATCAGCCTGCCGCCGGGTGTCTTCGGTGGCGACGAAATTGAAGCTTTGTTTACGAACAGCCTGGACTGGGATGCGCATGCCTGCTTCGACGAGATTCGCGGGCTGGAAGTATCGGCGCATTTGCTTGTTCGGCGTGATGGCGAGCTTCTACAGTTCGTGTCATTCGGGCAGCGTGCCTGGCACGCGGGCGAGTCCTGCTACCGGGGCCGTACCTGCTGCAACGACTTTTCGATCGGCATCGAACTGGAAGGCGATGACGAGATCGCCTACGACGATCGGCAGTACGATGTCCTCCCGCGTGTTTTGCAGGCACTGATGACGGCCTACCCGCTTATCTCCACGCGTGAAATCGTCGCACACAGCGATATTGCGCCAGGTCGAAAAACCGATCCGGGTCCAGCTTTCGATTGGCTGCGACTGTATGATGGGCTGATCACATACAAGACCGATTCGACTACAAAGACATGAACCTGATTGCACTTCTCGTTGGCCTGATCGTTGAGCGCCTCGCGACGCGTATTTTCCACTGGCGGCGCATGCGCTGGATGGATAGCATTATCGATGCGGGCTTTCGTATGGTTGAGGGCTTCGCCAACTGGCCTGCGCTGATTCCGGTCATTCTTCTGGCACTGCTTCTCGCATCGCCCGTGTTTATCGTGACCTTTGCGCTCGGCGATCGCTTGCTCGGTTTTCCGTACATGTTTCTTGCCATCGTTGTCCTGTTTTTCTCCCTGGGGCCGAAAGATATTGCTGAAGACGTCGATGAATATTGCGCGGCGCTGCAAGCCGGTGACGACGAGGCCGTTGAGCAACGGGCCAAAGCGCTGGTCGAGGGCGATGTCCCGACCGATGCGCTGGAACGCATTCACTGTGTCGAATCCGCCGTGTTCGTGCAGGCAAACAATCGTTTGTTCGCCATTATTTTCTGGTTTGTCGCGCTGGGACCCTTGGGGCCACTGGGTGCGTGGGCCTATCGCGTAACCGACCTCATCAGGCGTCGGGCAGTTTTCAATGCAGGGCGCGATGACCTGGAGGATGGCAACATGGCACGCGTTCGCGACGCGGCGGTCTTGTTGCACAGCTGGCTTGCGTGGATTCCTGCGCGACTGACAGCGATAGGCTATGCAATAGCCGGTCACTTTGACGGCGCGATCGGGGCCTGGCGTCACGCACAAGACCCTGCGCCGACATCAACGTCCGAGGCCAGCGAGATGTTGCTGGCGCGTGTCGGCGTCGGCGCGTTGGCGCTGCACGAGGAGGAAGACGAGAGCCTGTGCGAGCGTGGTGTACGAGGTGCGTCTGCCGCGAACAAGCTGGTCTTTCGGCTCTTGTTCATTTGGGCGTTCGTTATCTCGGCGCTGACTTTGTACGGTTGGTCTGTGTGAAATTAATCTGCGCCGTTCTTGTGACGGTCGCATGTGCCAGCGCTTGCAGCCCTGCCGAAGAAGCCACTACTGCGTCTGAAACCGTCACTGCAACGCGTATTGTCACACTCGCGCCGAATCTTACCGAACTGGTTTTTGCAGCAGGCGCTGCCGACTTACTGGTGGGCGTAAGCGCGTATTCCGATTTTCCACCTGCCGCGAAAGACCTTCCCGTCGTTAGTGATGCATTTACCGTCGATCAGGAACGGCTCGCGCTGCTCAAGCCCGACCTGTTGCTTGCCTGGAAGAGCGGCACGCCCGCGCACGTCGTTGACGAACTGCGTGCAGCAGGTTTCAACGTGGAAGCCGTCACAACACGCGGGCTGGACGACGTACCCGCGGCGCTGCTTCGAATTGGTGAACTCAGCGGCCACGATGCGCACGCTGTCGTGGCGGCTGAGAACTTTCGACAGTCAATTGACGAAATTCGTCAACAGTATCTGGGCGTGTCCGAGGTGTCCGTGTTCTACCAGATTTCGACAAGACCCTTGTACACGATCAATGGCGAGCACTTTATCGGTGAGATTCTGAGTTTGTGCGGTGGCCGCAATATATTCGCGGATCTGTCCGCGCTTGCGCCATCGGTCAGCGTTGAGGCCGTGATCGACCGCAACCCGGAGGTATTGCTGGCGCCCAGCGACAGCGGCGAACTGCCGTTTACCGATTGGCAGCGATGGGATGGGCTCGCGGCAAACCGCCTCGGCAATCACTTTGTTGTCAGCGCTGCCGAAATTGCTCGTGCAACGCCGCGCTTGTTGGTCGCGGCGAGGCAGGTGTGCGAGGCGCTGCAAGTGGCCAGGACGAATCGCGACGCGGCTAATGACTAGTTCCGGCTTCGCGGCGGTCCTCATGAAAAAAATTCTCGCCGCCTAGCGGTCACGCTTCCACAGCACTTCCTGGCCGGCTTCCACGCGTGATAATACGCGCGCGATGATGAACAACAGGTCGGACAGGCGATTGAGATAGCGAATGACTTCGGGTCGCAGGCTTTCGCTGCCTGCCAATGTAATCGTGCGTCGCTCGGCGCGCCGCACGACGGTACGTGCCAGGTGGCATGCTGCTGCGGCTTCGCCGCCGCCGGGTAATATGAAATCCTTGAGAGGCGGCAAGTCATCATTGAAGCGCTCAACGTCGGCTTCGAGTCGTTCAATGTAGGCCTGGTCAATCGCACTGTGCCCGGGAATGCAAAGCTCGCCGCCCAGTTCGAAGAGGTCGTGCTGTACGTCGACGAGGCAATCGCGGATGTCATCGGGGACCGATGCAACCGCGAGTACGACGCCGATGCTGCTGTTTGCTTCGTCAACGCTGCCGACGGCTTCGACTCGATCACAGTCTTTGGCGACACGACTGCCATCGCCGAGTCCGGTCGTGCCGTCGTCACCGGTGCGCGTCACAATCTTGCTGAGTCGATTACCCATTCTTACCTCCAGCGGTATTTTAACTCGACAAAGCCGCTGCGTTCCTGCATTCGGAAGTCGGCCGCCGTCTGGTACTCCTTGTCGAACAGGTTTTCGATGCGGGCATTCAGTTGCCAGGAGTCGCCGAGCTGGATTTGACCCGTCAAATTGGCAATGACGTAGCCGGCCAGCGTCCTGTCACCGAAGTCCTTGCGGTCGCCACTGGCAAGTATCGCCAGTCCGAGTCGATGGGCCCCGATGTTCTGCGTGTAACTGATGGTTGCACTTTGCTCGGCGCGTCGTAACAAGCGTGTACCTGTTGTGGCATTGTCTGCGCGTTGCTCGACGACTTCGGTGCGCAAGGTGAACGAATCACCCGCGTATTCGTAGCCGAGTTGCACGCCCCTGATTTCTGCCTTGTCAATATTGACGAGCGTGAAGGTCGCGAAATCGAATTCGATCAGGTCTTCGATGTCATTGGCGTAAAACTCGATATCGAATTTGTGTCGATTACCCGCCGCATAACGCAGCCCGAATTGCGCACTGTCGGCCAACTCAGGATTGAGATCGGGATTGCCGCCGAAGCCGAAACGATCCGTTGCATCGGGGGCGCGAAAGGCGCGACCGAGGCCCGTGTTCAGAGTCCAGTTATCGCTCAGATCGAACGCATATTCGGCGTTCCAGGTTGTCTGATTGCCGAAAGTCTCATGATCGGTCAATCGCAGGGCGACGAAGGCACTGTGACGCCCATACTTGAGTTGGTCCTGAACAAACAATGCGCGTAGGTCGGTGTCCTCGTCGAAGCCCGTTCCAAAAGACAGGCTGGATGCGTTTTCGTCAACAAGGTAAACGCCACCCGTCAATGTGTGGTTTTCAAGCGCATGGGTGTACTGCCAGTCCAGGCTGATACGCGTGGACTTCACAAAATCAGGCGACTGCTGCTGCTGAATCTCGTCGACGATATGCGACACGATGAACTTGCTGTTGCCCTGTTCTGAAATTCGGCTGTCGATTTGCAATGCCGTTGCCGCGTTTTTGAAATCCTGATCGAGCGGCGACAGAAAAAAGTCCAGATACTCGACGTTGCCCTCGGTCTGCCAGTGCCGAATGCCTATTTCAGAAGCGCCGAATTCCCGCGCGGCCGATAGACTGAGGGTCAGATTGTCGTAACCGGTTTCTATATCGGAATCGACACGCGGTGCGTAACCGTCAGTGTCCTGCCAGTTTATCGATGCACTGAATTCACCGGCGTCGCCGCGGGTTCCGGCCGACACATGGCCGGTTTGTGAATTGAAGCTGCCAGTGCCGAGTCCCGCTTCGACGTATGGGCTGTCTGCCTGGCGCGTGATGATGTTGATAACGCCGCCGATCGCGTCAGTTCCGTACAGCGCCGAGCGCGCGCCTTTTACGATCTCGATTCGTTCGATCATTTCCGGCGCGATGTGCTGCACTGCAGCACCGCCAAGCGTGCCAGGGTTGATGCGGACGCCGTCGATCAATACCAGCGTGTGATTGCTTTCGGTGCCGCGGAGAAATATCGATGTCGCCTGACCCGGGCCACCGTTACGACCAATGTCTATGCCGGCCTCGAAGCGCAGTAATTCTGCAAGGTCGGTTGCGAGTGATAGTTCGATGTCTGCCCGCGTAATGACCTTAACTGGAACGATTGCGTCGTCGAGCGGAATCTCGGTTCGCGTCGCGGAAACGATAATTGTGTCGCTCACCGAAATGTCTGCGGCGAGCAATGAAGGTGATGCAAACGTCAGCAACCAAGTGACGATAAAAAGTTTCGGTGTATTCATGATGTCCCCATTGCGTGCCACCCGCACGCGCGTTCATTGATGATGTTGAACATTGCTTGGGGAGGGGGGGATCGGTTCGATCGCCCGAACCTGCGCCCGCCGCGCTGCTCGCGTGTACACCGGGCCGGTCTCCGGGCTTACGAGCGGACTAAAGCCAACCCTGGCGCCTTCCCACGATCCAACGTTCCGGTTCGCAGTGGCTCCACACGTTTGCACCGTGCGGGGGCCAGGGTTTTAACTCGATCACCGTTGCGGGGGCAGTGCCGGAATGACGTGACGTTTCACGTTTCACCGGCTTCCCGTTCACCTGCACATGCCTGCACAAGTTCACCTGATGAGGGACACACGATAGGGAGGGGTGGATTGGCTGTCAAGAGGCGCAATCGTCGGCGCGACCGTGTCTTGTTTCCGGCTCGAGATGTCGCCATAGTTCAGCGGTCTCGCCCGCGAGTGCCAGGAGTCACAGTGAAGAATTTTGACGAGAATCAGGCATCTGAATACCTGCAAGTCGCGCTGGCGGCCGCGCGTCGTGCGGCTGAGATCAGCAGTGACTTCTATGCGGGCAACTTTTCCGTCACGACCAAAGCGGACCTGACGCCGGTGACCGAGGCCGATGTGGCGTGTGAGCAGGCGATTTCCGCAATCATCCTCGAGCGTTTTCCCGAACACGGTTTTTTCGGCGAAGAAACCGGGCAGACTAATGCTGATGCAGATTATCTATGGCTTGTCGACCCAATCGACGGTACCAAGGCATTCGTCCGTCAGTATCCGTTTTTCTCAACGCAAATCGCGCTCATGCATCAGGGCGAGATCGTTCTCGGCGTCTCCAGTGGCACGATGATGGATGAGCTCGCGTGGGCGGAGAAAGGCAAAGGCGCCTGGTTGAACGGTAGTCGCTTGTCAGTCAGCGACATAAGCGATCCGGATCGTGCAGCCGTGTCGGCCGGCAATCTGAAGTCATTGGCCGCTGGTGACAGCTGGTCGAAATATGGGAAGATCGTTGCGCGTGCGGATCGAATTCGCGGTTACGGCGATTTTTATCATTACCATTTGCTGGCGGCCGGAAAAATCGAGGCCGTCATCGAATCGGATGTAAACATACTCGATATCGCAGCCTTGTCGATCATTGTTACTGAGGCTGGCGGCGTTTTTACGGATCTGAACGGCGACAAGCCCGACTTGAACGTACGCTCAGTGCTGGCGGCCAATCCAGCCTTGCACGCACACTATCTTGCGCAGCTGAAAGATTAATAGGGGTTGAACCGAGGTTTTTTCAAAAACCTCGGTTCAACCCCTATTAATCTTTCACGGGGACAAAGATTCTCGAATCCCGCCACTTGATTGCTTCCATCGCCGTGCCGAACAAAGCTGTCAGTCGGGATTCGGTCAGGATGTCGTCGCAGGTGCCGAGCTCCCAACGCCCGTCGCCGTATAGCAGCAAGCAACGATCGGCGTAACGCACGGCGAGATTCACATCGTGCAGGCTGGCGATCACACAGGCACCGTCATCTGCGGCACGACGGAACACGTTCAGCACATCAAGCTGGTGCTGCGGGTCCAGGTGGTTCGTCGGCTCGTCGAGCAGGTAGATTTCGGGTTCCTGCGCGAGT
>SMUZ01026223.1_pt1 | contig 16911 bp, 16 predicted proteins | sample 2456421 | NCBI WGS metagenome assembly SMUZ01 (sample SAMN11095932, study PRJNA526329) | marine sediment metagenome | biome: Marine sediment; feature: Surficial sediment; material: Deep marine sediment; isolation source: Hadal surficial sediment | place: Pacific Ocean | collected 2014-11 | depth... | reverse complement strand
TAGCGTCGCCGGTCAATACACGAGGGGCTGGGAGGATGAAGCCTACTTCTTGAACGAGATCTCACCCATTCGCGTCGGCACGGACGCAACCCACCTCGTCGCCGAAGAACATACGCTTCCGATCCAGATCGACTACGTCAAACCTCTGCGCAGCGGCCGCCTGGAGGCTGGAGCGAGGTTTCAGAAACGCTGGATACCAATAACGTATGACGTCGAGAGGGGTCAAAATTCCGTCATATACCCGGGTCTCGGAGACTGGTCGGAGTGGGGCGAGGAAATTTATGCCGGTTACGTCAATTATGTGCACGAGAAGGAGAACTACGATGTAGAAGCGGGCCTTCGGATAGAGCAGACCGATGTTTACTACGACCTTCCCGAGGAGAATATCTACTACAACCAGAGCGATTCCTACGATTATTTCGAGCTCTACCCAAACATCAGACTCACCTACAACATCGATGGCCTGAATCATTTGGCCGTGCACTACACCAATCGCGTGGACAGGCCAGGCGAACCGGAGCTGAGGATCTTCCCCAAGTACGACGATCCTGAATTGTTGAAGGTTGGCAATCCGTACCTGCGACCGCAATTCACCGAGACTTTCGAACTTGCCTACGAGCGCCTGTGGACGACGGGCTCCGCGATAATCTCCGCGTACCACAGAAACATTGACGATCCCTTCACGCGGGTCTTTGCCATCGACCCGACGAATCAGGACTACGACATCATCAATCGAATTTATCAGAATGTGGGGAGCGGCACGAATACCGGGCTTGAGCTCATCGTGACCCAGGACGTCAGCGATATCTGGAAGCTAACAGGCAGCATCAATTGGTATGACAATGTCATCGACGCAGATGAAGTGACCCTGCTGTTTCCCATCGAGAGACCGTTCGGTGTAGAGCGATCGCGCGATAACACCTGGGATATCAAACTGAATAATCTATTCGAGTTTACCAATGAATTGCAGGTACAAGTCTCGATCGTCTACTACGCAGAGAAAAACATCGCTCAAGGCTCGCAGGCTGCCAGATCGTCTGTCGATCTGGGCGTCAGCAAACCCATAATGGATGGCAAGGGTGAGATCGTATTCTCGTTCGTGGACGTCTTCAACGACTTCGGGATCAAGCAGTTCATCTCCGGTGACGGCTTTAACGCCATCTATGAAAATTACTATGAAACCCAGGTGGTGAACGTGGGCTTTAAATATCAGTTCTAAATATGGGTCGAATCTTCTGTGTCCAGTTCGATCACCTTGTCCATTCGTTCTTCCTGTACCGGACGTAGGGGCTCTGAGCGAGCTTCGGACTTTCCGTCGATGACTGCTATTGGCCGAAAGCAGACATTCGGCCTGGGTCTAAGTCGGGGTTCCTTAACGGCTGCTTTCGGAAAAAAAGCAGACGTTCATGGAGAAACAAGGAGCTACTTGGTCGGCTCGCCGAGTATTACGGACAGAGCGGTAAATACGCCGAAACTAAAGACGTCATCGGTCGCGGCCGCATCCTGTGTCAGACCCAGGCCGGTGTACGAACCATTTAGCGGCCCACAGCTAGCGACATCTAGCGTCACATCGTAGGCATTGAAAGCGGTGTCAATGATGGCGATCTGGCCGTTGCTTACGCATGCGGACGTGGACGTCGAGGTGATGACGCCGTTGGCGTCGATCACGAAAGATGCCGGATCCCCAAAGATGTCGAACGTCGGGTAGACTCCCGCAACGGTTGCCAGGTCGCTGCCTCGATTGTACGTGGCGTCGAATGTCGTCGACACGGAGATCGAGCCTCCGGCGGCGGCGATCGTCAAGTTAAGGGAAACGCCTTCGCTGACGGTGCCGATGATTGTCAGATTTGCGACAGTCGAGCCATCGACAAGCGTCGTGCCCGGTACCGCATGGAGCGTGCCGGTTCCCGTCACTTGAGAACCATTGACCTGTACCGTGCCCTGAGCACCGGCGAGAAAAGCACTCGTGGTGGCGTCGGTCACGGCGCAGATAAATTCCAGAGTCTCCGCGATCAGGCAGTCGATGTCGTCAGTCGGGCTGAGGTAGCCGAACGCGAGGTCGTCGATCACGACATCGCCACCACTCGTGCTGGTTACAACCATCGATCCGATCGAAGTCTCGGCCGCTGTGTGGCTTACGAATATCTGCGTGTAGGCATTCGTCGGCGTTACGGACATGATCAACGCCCCGACCTCATCCAGAAACTCAATGTCGCTGACATCCGTTCGATGTTCCGTTCGCACCCAGAATGACAGGGTCTTGGGCAGCATCCCGAACGTCACCGTCGCGAACGTGCCGACCACAATGTGCCAGGCGTTGTCGCCGGAGATGTAGAAAGAGGGCTCGCCGCGCTTTTCTGCAACGCCGTTAGAAAAGGTGGCCGTGAAGGGCGAGGTTCCGACCGAGAACGGCCCTACCCCCCCATTAGTTACCTCGTTATCTTCGAAGCTCGTCGACACATCGGGGCCGCTCGGTGTCACTGCCTGCCCACGCCAGATGCCGGAAGGCGACTGATTAGACCCGGAAGGCGGCTGATTAGACCCGGAAGGCGGCTGATTAGACCCGGACGGTGGCGGGGCGGTGATGCTGCCGTCGTCGCTGCGACCGCATGCTGTCAAGGTAGCGAAGGCAACGAGTGCGATTACCAAAAGGCGGGTAAATGTCTTCATTAGATGTTCTAAGCTGACCCTGCTGATTCGTTTCGTGGTCGTGGGGTCTGGCTTCTAGTTCAGCTGATTGCTTAATAGAAAGCGGATACTGACGATTATCTGAGTCTCAGCGACCGTCGCCGGGAATCCGGCCGATACGAATTGTGGCCGTGTGCTTTCGATCTCAAGCCACTCCACGGCGAAACGCACGTTCTCCGAAGGATGGAACAGCCACGCAACGGTCCACGACGAACCTGTGTCGAGATGCCGAACACCGCCGCTCGCAAGCGCCTGATCAAGATAGAAGTCGTCGTATCGAACGGAAACACGGTGTTTGCCGAACGGTCGCGTCAGTAGGCCGGACCAGGTATCAAAGCCGGCATCAACGTCTTGCAGCCTAGTGCGTCCGTGGATCCACTGGCCGATAAATCCGATATCCCACGGCAGTGCGAACTGTAGCCCAGCGGCATCGAAGAAGGTGTGCCAGGTGTCGCCCCAGGTAGCATCCTGTATCGGATCGCCGTGGTTGTTGTAGTGGTGATACCTCAACATCAGGCGCTTACCATAGCGGTACTCACCGCCGACGTAGAACCCAGCGTTGCCGTCCAGTTCCTCAAACGGCTCGAATGTAGTGCCGAATCTGAGCGGCAGTTCGCTGGTGATGCCAGTTTGCCGATCGTGGACCGACCAGCCCTTCGCCGCCAATAGAGCGCCGGCCGGATCGTTGAGCCAGAAGATCGCCCCCTCAAAGTTAAAACCATGCTGGCCGCTGGTGCCGAAGTTGCGTCCGAATCTGCTTTCGAGCCCGATAGTCCTGACTTCCTCGGCGAACCACGTATTAATCGTCGATGACGAGAGCGTGTACGGACTGGTCCATGCTACGTCGATATTCTCCATAGAAATGTGCGGGTAGAATGCGCCCAGTTTGAAGCGCGCACGCCACGCCGTGCGAGGCACGGGCCGAAACTCTAAGAATGCCTCGGAGAGATCGAGGCCATTCGATAGATCTGCGTTGTAGAACAGTGTGGCTTTGACGTTTAGCGTCGGTGTCAGGCGCCCCGAGTAACTCAGAAACGAGTTATAACGAGTTAACGAGGTATAGGGATTCAGGTCGTCGGTGTTTTCGTCGTCGCGGAGTTTGCCGAGCCCACCCTCTAGCCACGACGTCAGCGGTGTTGATGTGTTCACGAGGCTACCTTCGATCCCGGCAATCAGTACGTGGGCGTCATTATCCGCCAGAGCCGAAAACGACCATAGACATAGGAGTAGTCTCGCTAGGCAGCGGTTGGTTTGGAGGCTGCGATTCTTCTGAAAAGCTAGCATACGTGGACTGTTTGTACGCGCATTCTGTCGGTAGAGCGCGAGACGGTTCGCTTCTAGTACACGGGCCTGCTCAGGCCACCGCTGTAAGACGCGTGGGGAGGAAGGAGCTTTTCGGTAAACTGAACGCTTATCTGGCGCTCCTCCGCATCGATCAACACAACGTGCAATGCCGGTGGCAGCGAGTTCTCGCGCAGGCGGGGTGTCCAGACATGTATCGAATAATCGCCCGGTGCTAGTCCAACCAGCTCAGCCTGACCGTCGACGTTACTTTTAGAGAAGTAGGGTGTATCTACGACGATGATATAGCCCAGCATGTCGTCGTGAATGTTGCAACCGAGTATGACCAGTCCTGGTACGTCGAAAAGAAGCGGTGGATGGGTCGTGCCCTTGTACAACGGTAACTCGAGCGGTCTCGCCTCCGAGAATGAGTAGACGTGATGGCTAATGGTATCGCTGTTGGGAAACTCAATGAGTGCCCCAGCCTGAGCGATGAGGATGTGTGGTACGAAATTCGTGTCGATCTGATCCATGACAGCTGTGATCGGGTGCGGCCGCTGAACGTCGTCAACGCCATTCTTCGTGGCGTAGATCACCACATCGCCGACCGGTTGCCCGTCTCGATCCGTCACTCCTACATTTAAGCGTGCCGGTTGCCCGATCTCCGCTGCTATTACGCCTGTAACGGCGGCTATAGCGGATATCGTGGTAAAGCCGGCTGCCGTGAGTCTCCGCATCGTCATCATGATATCGTGCGCGCACCGGGTGTCGGTCGGTATGGTACGCACCTGCCCGTAGCGTATCCGTGATGCGTCGCACACTCTATTTAACAGAATCCACTTAATATTTACGATCCATCGGCGACGGGCGCGGCGCTGTAGATGAGCGGATTCAGCTTCAGGCAGAAGGTACTCGTACTTGCTGTTGCCCTGGTGACGGCCGTTCAACTATCTACGCTGTTTCCGGTCCTGAGCACAATCAAGAGCGATGCGGACGCTCGTGCGTGGGAAGCCGTCAATACCGGTGGCGCCGTGTTTCAGGAGTTCATGACAAATCGCGCAGAACAGCTCCGCACCACCGTAAATGTTCTCGTGTCCGATTTCGGATTCAAACAGGCCGCTGCGAGTGGTGAGATCGACACAATCCGTTCCGTACTGATCAATCATAGCGAGCGCATCGGCACGAACGTCGCAATGCTTCTGGATCTTAATGGCAGACTCATAGCGAGTTCCACAGCACAGACCCGATTAACGCAGGTTCGGACATTCGGCAACCTTCTGTCTTCACCACAGCTCAGCGAGGTCATTCATACAGTTGCGTACATTGATGGGCTGCCCTATCAGATGATCACGGTCCCGCTTAGATCCCCGATACTGGTGGCCTGGGTGGCCATGGGCTTTCCGATAGATACTGCGCTCGCCTCACGCCTCGAGAATCTAACCGGGCTCGACGTCTCATTTATTCGCTGGAGCGGCGGTCAGATCGAGGCCGTGGCATCGACACTGCCGCTCGAACGGTACGACGAAGCACTGCCTCAGCTTAGCTTGCAACAGCTCGATCCCTATCAGATAGCGCTGCCCGAAACGTCTGATACGAACTATCTGACACTTCTAAGGCCGTTCATCCCGGGAGAGGAGGATATCTACGTCGCGCTGCAGTTGTCCATGTCTGAGGTAACCGCGTCCTATAGAAGCGTCCGCACCATACTTTTCCTCATTACTTCCGTCTCGCTACTTCTTGCGGTAAGTGGAGCATTCTGGCTTGCGAGAACCGTGACGAAACCGGTAAGCCGTCTGGTCGCGGCTGCCCGCCGGATGCGAGAAGGTGTGTACACCGAACCTATTGATGTTCGAAGCGGCGATGAATTGGGAGAGCTTGCCGAAGGATTCAATGCGATGCAGGAGACCATCGCTGACCGCGAGAAGCGGATCGTTTATCAAGCGAATCACGACAGTCTGTCTGGGTTACCGAACCGCGCGCTGGTCTTGCAGCGTCTACAAGAGCTGCTGGAAACCGCAGAGCCTTGCACCGTGCTGAGTCTGGCGATCGACGACTTCAGCCGTATAGAATCCTCGCTGGGTCATCGCGCCGGAGATAAAGTGATAGAACGTGTGGCCCGTATCCTTCGCGGCGGCATAGACGACGATCAGTTTCTCGGTCACCTGGGCGGAAACGAGTTCGTTATATTGCTGCCTCAGTTTGAGATCGATTCGGCATGCCAGTGGGTCGAGCGATTAAGCCGCGTACTTCAGGCGGGCGTTAGAATTCAGGAGGCCACGCTCTCGCTGCGCGCGAGTATCGGGATAGCCCGTTACCCGGACCACAGCACGGACTCTGCTGAGCTCATGGCCCGAGCGTCGGTTGCGAGAAATGACGCCGATGCCCGAAGGGACCTCTTTGCCGTATACCGTCGTGGGCAGGAAGAGCACTATCGACAGCAAATCAGAATCCTCGGTGATTACCCACGCGCGATACGAGATAACGAATTCAGACTATGTTTTCAGCCGAAGATCGATTGCCGTACGCGGGAAGTTCTAGGTGCCGAGGCGTTGATACGTTGGCAACATCCGGAGCTCGGATTGATGATGCCAGATGCCTTTATCGATGCGATTGAGCAGGCCGGTAGTATCGGGCACCTAACGCGTTGGGTGATTAAGGAAGCCGCCGAGAACTGCAGAAAGTGGGCGGCTCAGGGAGTTAATCTTGGTGTTGCTATTAACCTTTCGGTCGATGATCTACTGGACGAGTATCTGCCTACCTATCTTCTGGAGGTAACGAAGAGCCAGGAGCTGCTGCCATCTTCATTGACTTTGGAAGTGACGGAGAACGCTATCATGCGGAACGTTTCCCAGGCGCTCATGGTCCTCGGCTGTATGCGCGAACTTGGCTTTCGTGTCTCTATCGATGACTTTGGTACGGGCCAGTCGTCGTTAGCGCAGCTCAAGCGTCTACCATTGGACGAGCTAAAGATCGACAGATCTTTCGTCATGAATATGACCGACGCCAAGGACGAAGCGATCGTCCGCGCGACGATAGAACTCGCGCACCGCCTATCCCTCAGTGTCGTGGCGGAAGGCGTCGAGAACGATGAGGTATTGACACGCCTCCGGTCGTTCGGCTGTGAGTACGCTCAGGGTTACCACATCAGCCCACCGGTCGCCGCCGAAGCATTCTGTGACTGGGTTCGGCAGTGGCGGCAACGAGAGAAGGCGGATGTGATCTCTCGAGATAAAATGTCCGCTTAGCTCGAAACCTGAGTGACGCCAGCCTCGCTATCTAGTGGCGTACGATCGTCTGCTTTGGCCGGAAGCGGACATTCATTAACGGTTAAACTTCAAGCTCGACCCAGAATATACGCTGAGACGGATCATCGAGAGCTGGCCTCACGCTTTTCGCCCTCTCGCTTTTCGCCCTCTCGCTCTTCGGTCTCTCGCTTCTCAGCCTCTAGCCGTAACTTAATCATACATTCCCGCAGTTTGCGCGTGTTCGAGGTTTGCTCGTATGGGACGAACGTATCGCCTATGGCGAATCTGCTCATATCGTCATCTCAAGAGGCGGATCGATATCGGCAGTATCTGCCGTCTACCGGGCTGAGTCCGTGACGTGCTCCAGAGACTCGCTCAGTCATCCCAGAATCTGTTAAACCGATTAGAGCCAAACTCGGTATATCGGACAGTATGAGTGATGTTCTTGTACCCTAGATAGTGCTGAATCGCTTTAGCGTCATGCCATCGTTCGCCAACTTGTACTCGCAGGCATGCCTCGGCATGTGCGGATGGGCAGGTCACTCAGCGGACTAAAAAGGACCAAAAAACGCCTCTAAGTCATTGTTGTGTTTATGAAATCTCGTAGGAAATTGGAGGGTCTCGCGAGAGAAGCGGGCCTGATTAATTTGAATCCAGAGCTAGAACAGCGAGTGCTGGAAGGGAAACTATTTAGGATACTGACCACCCAGGGTTTCGTGAGTGGTGGGAAACGGCAGATCGGCGCGGTCTCTCCCGGATCTTACTGGGATTCTTGACGAGTTGAATCCAAGACAGTTAATCCTGATGTCATCGGTCGGAAGTGCCCACTCTAGTGCCCAAACCATGATCCCTAGGGGCACTCAAGGTAACTCACGGTGTGAAGAATCTGAGGCAAAACGACTGATTGGGTAACCGTGAGTTACGGTAGGTTGTTGATTCTGTTCACTGAAAATCCGCGTGTCGGTGGTTCGATTCCGCCCCTGGCCACCATGCTTTTTCAATTGCTTACGCGAACTCCACTGGTCTTCTTAATCCGAGAATTCCTCCAGGTGCCCATGTGGTGCCCGAACTCCGGTTGACCCTTTTCACAAATGTCTGCCTAATGACGATCCGCATCCGGCTACCTGGAGAGCATACGATGGTTCGAAAGCACGAGTTCGGTGCATGCGGCCAACCGAGACCACACGGGTCTGGCAGCGGCGGCCTTAGTCGGCGCTCGTTTCTCGTAGCCGGTACAGCAGCGGCCGCCACGGCGGCGCTATCCCCGGCCGCGCTGGCGCAGTCGGCTCGCGCTGCGGGCGAAACTGAAACGAAGTTCAAGCGCATTTCTACGCAGTTCATCGCGGCGTTAGGTGATCCAGATTCAACCTCCGGGAGCGGCGCACAATTGTGGGGTCTGTGGCGCCAAGATCCTGGTCCGCGGGGAGTGAGGCTGAACCGCTATGAGCGATTGAAGGCCGCAGGTGGTGTCGCCCCAGCACAGTGGAAATTCGACAGCACAGATTGGTGGTTGGAGGAACACGGCTTGATTATGGAGCAACCAGACTTCCCGGTCCCTCCTGGCAAATACTTGGTCACAGGTAACCGCGAGGTGACGACTGTGCTGACCGTGCATCCTAAGAAACAGGACGGTGCTCAGCGTTGGGAACTCGATGACGGTGCGACGATCTATGATGTGACGCACTTGGGATGTCGGTCCGCGCGCTATACACCGGCGACGAGTGAGAGTTCGTGCTCGCCGGCCAACGCGAAGCTAACTGCATTTCCGGTTGCTCCTGGGGGGGTGATGCCTCCAGTCGAGAGTTGCAACAAGCAAGACTACGCGGTACTCCTCGTGATTGGTGTGGCCGTGGAAGATTGATAGCTGGCACAAACTTGGCAGGTCTTCGCAGCAGCACGCCGATCCGTGATCCACGTGCTCCAGGTTCGGTGATCAGTCCCGTCCGCCCTGACCACAATATTTTGTCGCCTATCAACAGGTACTATCTATCCCGGGTCAAAGAGTCCGACGCCTCGTTGGAGTGAACGTATAGTTGAACGAGACTCTTAGAGTGAAGTCGTCGCTGACGCTAGTCAGGCCGATACCGGCGCCGATACTTAATCCAAGTGAATCCGTCAGTCGGATATCGAAGTTCGGTACCAGTACGTGGGATTGATTATTGATCCGTCCCAGATCGCTTCGCTCGCCCAGGAAGCTATGTAATTCTAGAGTGGCTCCGATCTTGTCGGAGACATTGAACAGCAACGCGTTTGCGAAGCCGTAGATCGGACTACCCAGGTCGCTGGGTCCGCCAATATTCTGCACGAACATTGGTCCTAATATCAGGGTGAAATTCTCGAAGTTCTTTTCAAATATGAATCGAAATTCCGCGGTATCTGCTGCATCGGTTTCGCCATAAGCGCTGGTCTCGCTATTGAGTGCTTTGGAAAATTCGATATTCAGGCGAAAATCAAAAAAGTGTTTACCCTTTTCGGAGAAGGGTAGGTTGAATTCCGTTTTTAGCGACGAAATTTCTCTGACCCCGGAGAAGTTGGTCGTGCTCGAGGCATAGTCGTAGTCGAAGTAGAGTGACTGCATCCAATGCTCGTTAATCGCGTACTCGATCTCGATCTCGTGAAGCATCGGGTTGCCCTCGGCGACTCCTGCCTTCGGACCGGAAACGCGGTCGAATGTGTAGGTAACTACAGTGGACCCAACATCCGCAATGTCATAGGTGTACAGTTTCAGGTGCCGAGCGTTCGCAGAGTATGCGATCAACGAAACGCCGATAAGCGTCAGGATCCGCCACAGTTGTTTTTCTAGCGTCCTCTGACGTCTATGGTAAGTCATGCGGACGTTCGTCCCTCGTCGATCAAGGCGTCTATTCTGACATCCAGGCGCGAACGTCGCTGAATCTAATTGGAAGGTTCTTTGAACAGCGGTTGAATAAGTCTTCTGTAGACTAAGGCGAATCGGGTCCAAACCATGATTAGATTCGCGAAGGACGCTAGTATGAGGCTAGCCCACGGCGTTAAAAAATTACCCGCCCATCAACGCCGCATTAGAGATCTGGTGCATCTGGGCCGCGTATAAAGCGCGACTAGCCGTTGGCTTCAGGTTCCGTGGCCGGGATCAGATCTTCGCTCTCGTTGGTGGCTTCCGCGGGCGAGATCGTGGCGCACGTCCAGCCCCATCCCTCGAGCTTTTCGACGAAAGCCTGCGCCTTGGATTCACAATAGCCGGATTCATTCTGAGCATTCCACAGGACCTGATGCTCTCCCGGGGCCTCCGTATCCTTGAAGTAATGAACTTCACAGGGTACGGCAACGCCGGTCTCGTAGACGATTGCGACTCGCCGTTGCATATCACCGTGGACACATCGAGTTTCTGGCGTATTCTGGGCGCTCACAGTGAGGGGAACCAGTATCGAGAAACCTGTAACCAAGGAACGCACGAACCAGGAATTACTCATTGCACTCTCCTCCAATGGTCATCGTCTGCCTCGAATAGTCAGCTGAGGCGCTCAGGCATAGAGTTTCCGCAGTTCCCGCGAGAAGAACGTGACAGCAGTCACATATTGGACATAATCCGAGGAACGAGATGCTCATCGATCTCTCTCACGGTTACTGTTAGCGCTAGCATCTGAGGCAGTTAGCCTGCATATTGATAACCTAGCGGCCAGCCTGTTCAGAGCTTACTACGAGAAGCGAAGCTGCTTTGTTCTGCGGCAGGTGTCAGTTCTGTTGCGTCGGGTGTCGCCCCCAAAGGAATGAGATGCGCACGGTAGTTCTGTACTCGCTACTCGCGTTGGCTTGCAGTGGCTGTGCGTCGACAGGCGTGCGCGACGACGGCCAGGTCAACGACCCGTTCGAAAAAGCTAACCGCGCGATCTTCAAATTCAATCGGACGGCAGATCGATTCGTGTTGAGGCCTGTAGCCAATGGGTATCACGCGATCACTCCCGATCCGTTGGAACGGAGTATCAGCAGGTTCTTCGTTAACCTATCTTCGCCCGTCGTGATCGTCAGCGACTTGCTACAGGGTAAGTTCAAGCAAGCCGGTGCGGATACCGGCCGCTTCTTACTCAACTCTACCGTCGGCGTGTTGGGATTCCTGGACGTTGCTACCCATGCAGGGCTGGAGTACCACGAAGAGGACCTTGGTCAGACCCTGGGAAAATGGGGCTTGACGCAGGGCCCCTACCTCATGGTGCCGATATTCGGCCCATTTACGCTTCGGGATGGTTTCGGTCGAATAATGGAATTGCCATTCGAGCTGATCAATCACATCGACAACGACAGCACCCGGCGAAAGCTCATCCTCTTGTACTACGTCGATAAGCGTATGAGGCTTCTAGTACTCGACGAAGCCCTGGCCAACGCCTTCGATCCGTATATTTCTCTGCGTGACGCCTATCTGCAGCGTCGACGTTATCTTGTCTACGATGGCGAACCGCCATTGCTTGAGGAAGACTTCGATGACGACTACTCGGAGGAAGATTTTCTCCTAGATGACTAACTTGACGATAGCCGGTCGCTCAACGTCGGCCGGCGTTCAATAGGTCGGTCACCTCGCTGATCTGGGCGATCGCCAGAATCTGCTTCGGAATATTCTCATACTCGATTTCCCGCTCGTTGTGCCGCGCCCAACTAACCCACTCGAGTAGCAGCGCCAACCCGGCACTGTCGGCTTCCCGGACATCGGACATGTCGATGCTGATACGCTGACAGTCGGCAAACAGCTGCTTACTCTGCAACAGGATAGCCGTCGCGGACTCGAACGTCAGATCGGTTCGCACGGCAAATCGTCCATCTCCAAGCGCTTCCAAATGGACGCCTTCCTTGCTCTCCAAGTTCACGTCAGTCAAGCGGGGTCGTTTGGCGGATCAACGCGATACGCCTCCAGCCTCGCAATCACACTGTCGAGTCCATTCTTCTCAATCTCTGCACCGAGTTGACTACGAAGGTTGCGAACGTAAGAGATGCCGTCAATAGCGATGTCATAGAGTCTCCATCCCACATCGCTGAGACGCAGGTCGTAATTGACTGGTATTCTGCGGCCGTTATCCAAGATTACGAAGGTCCTGACCGTCGCTCGGTCCTCCCCCGGGGCGTCCCGATACGGCAAGATCTGCAGTCTGTCTGATGTGAAGGACAGTAGACCCTGGGCATAACGGTTCAAGATGTAATCGTAAAGTGCTGTCGTGAACCGGGATCGTTGCTCCGCGCTGGCGGCGCGGACATGCCGACCAAGCACCAGGTAGGCCGCATAATTCTGGTCGAAGCGCGGAAGAAATATCGAGTTGACCAAGCGGTACAATTCTGCCGGATGCGCCGCCAAATATTCTTTGCGATCTGCCATGGACTGCAATATCGACTCGGCAGTGGCGCGCACAACGTCCTCGGGAGTTTCGAGCTGCGCATTGGTCTGAGAATAGAGCCCGAGGCTAGCGACTGTCGCAAAAAAAACAGATATGAGACAACATCTACGTTTACTCACCGTCGTCACCGACGCTCAGTAGAAATGTGCCTATCAGGTCTTCTAAAACGAGCGCCGACTGGGTCAGTTCGATCTCGCTGCCATCGTGAAGGAAATCCAGCGAGCCGCCCGGATTAAGACCGATATACTGCGCACCCAATAAACCGGACGTGAGTATGCTCGCGTCCGAATCCTCTGGAAGCTCGTCATAGGTCAGTCCGATACGCAGTGTTACGATAGCTTTAAACTGCCGCGAGTCGAACTCGATACTATCGACTCGACCGATGGTCACGCCTGCCATCGTTACCGGTGCTCGGATGCTGAGTCCACCAACGTTGTTAAAGCGGGCGGTCACATTGTAGCCGGCACCTCCGAAGTATGATCCGAGATTGCTGGTCTGTGTCGTCAAGAACAGCAAGGCAGAAAGTCCCAGTAACACGAATAGGCCTGTTCCCAACTCAATTGTTCGTGATTGCCGCATCGGAGTTCCTTCCTAAATTAACGCCGAAGTAATCAGATAATCCAGCACGAGTACGCTAACCGCAGAACTGACGACCGTACGAGTCGTTGCTCTGCCTACGCCTTCAGGAGACGGTATGCACGTATAGCCTTCATAGACGGCCAGCAGGCTGGCAGCGCCACCGAAAATCAGACTTTTTACTATCCCCTCGGTGACGTCACCAAGGTCCACGTTGGCGTGTAACTGCGACCAGAATACACCAGAATCCACGCCCATAAGACTGACCCCGATGAGATAAGTCCCGGTGATGCCGATCGCGTTGAAGATTGCCACCAGCAGCGGCATGGCGATGATGCCGCCGAGAAATCGCGGTGTCACGACACGATCCATCGGATCGACCGCCATCATCTCCATTGCCAGGAGCTGATCGGTCGCCCGCATCAGCCCGATCTCGGACGCGATGGCCGTCCCAGCCCTGCCCGCGAATAGTAGCGCGGTAATGACTGGGCCTAACTCTTTGAACAGAGAAAGCGCTGCGACCGCACCCAAAGAGTCCTCGGCGCCGAACCGGGCTAGCGAGTCGAAGCCTTGAAGTCCTAGCACCATGCCAACGAAGAAGCCCGACACCATAACGATCGTCAGCGACATGGTACCGGCGTTGTAGACCTGGGCTACGACAAGCGGAAACCGGCGCACTAAAGTGCGCGGCGAACGTGAGAAGAGATCCAGAAGAAAGATCATCACGGCGCCGAAGGTCTGCAGAGCGCCCCGCACCGTAAGGGATAGATCGCGGATCCAGAGAATCATTTTTCGACGCGCGCGAGTAGCTGCTCGCTGTAATCGGCCGCTGGATAATGAAATGGCACAGGGCCATCGGGCATGCCGTGAATAAACTGCTGCACGAACTCCGAGTGGTCCGCTCTAAGCTGCTGTGGGCTGCCTGACGCAATCACCCGGCCATCGGCTATGAGGTAGCTGCGGTCGGCTACGGCTGTGATCTCATTGACGTCGTGGGATACGACGATGCTCGAAATGCCGAGCGCATCGTTCATATGCCGAATGAGTCGTACCACCACACCCGTGGAGATAGGGTCCAACCCACTGAACGGTTCATCGTAGATTAGCAATTTGGGATCCATAACGATGGCTCTGGCCAGCGCGACTCGGCGGGCCATGCCGCCAGATAGCTCGGATGGCAGCAGTCGGGCGGCGCCTCGAAGTCCCACTGCATGCAGCTTGGTGAGAACAACATAGCGGATCAGGCGCTCGGGTAAATCGGTATGCTCACGCAGGGGAAACGCGACGTTCTCGAACACATCATAATCCGTCAGCAACGCGCCTTGCTGAAACAACATTCCGATCTCGCGACGCATCTCATAAAGTTTTGTCCGAGACAGTTCACTCACCACCAGGCCGTTCAGTCGAACCGTACCCTCATCAGGCGTGAGTTGTCCGGTGATCATACGCAGCAGAGTTGTTTTGCCCGTTCCGCTCGGGCCCATGATCGAGGTTATTTCCCGGCGACGGATTTTGATGTTCAGGTCGTCGAATATCCGTCGCTCACCGCGCGCGAAGCCCAGGTGATCTATCTCGACGATGTAGTCCTCGGTTGTATCAAGCATCGTTAGCGGAAACTCCAGAGTCGGGCAGCGTTCTTGCCATGTTGAATCCCAATTGTCCAAGCGCCGCCGTCAGCGCGCGACCGTCGGTCGCGTTCAGAGCGCAGAGCGGTGGACGCACGATACGCCACGCCGGCGCCTCGTAGAAGTCCGCCGCGACCGCTTTCAGTGCGGGTATCGGCGCATAGCCGTCGAAACAGCGGCGGATGCTCGTGACACGCGCCTGCACCGAGTCCGCGTCTGATTCCTGCCAGCGCTCGAAGATTTCCCGGATACCAGCAGGATTGACGTTCCCGGTTGCAGTAATTGAGCCTGCGCCGCCGTGGCGCATCGTCTCGAGCAGGAACACCTCCGAGCCGCAGAATGTCGCGAGCGCCGGGTATTCCTTCAGTATTGCGGCCGTGTGTTGCCAGTCGCCCGAACTGTCCTTGAGTCCGACGATCGTGTCTGCATAGTCATCGAGCAGCCTGCCGATCAATTCGAGCGAGATCCCGACCTGTGCGATGGGCGGAATGTGATAGAGGTAGATCTTCAGTGCCGCATCCCCAACACGCTCGATGACTTCGGAGTAACTGGCGAACAGTCCATCGTCGCTGACACCTTTGTAATAGAACGGCGGCAACATCAGCACGCCTGCGCAGCCGCGGGATACCGCGTGGGCGGTCAGGCGTACCGTGTCCGCCAGCGCGCTCATACCTGTGCCGGGCATCAGGGCACCCGCAGGGATGCCATTGTCGAGCAGGTACTCTAGAAGCATCATCCGTTCCTCGACACTCATCGAGTTGGCCTCGCTGGTTGTGCCGAAGACCGCGAGACCGTCCGCGCCCTGCTCTAGAAGCCAGCGGCAGTGACGCAGGAAGGCCTCGGCATCCGGACTGAGATCGGACTGAAACGGCGTTAGGGCCGGTACCAGCACACCCCGAAAACTAGGTTGCGACATTCGTGTTCCATGCTTGCTTGTCAAAAGTCGTAGAGCTTGGCCGGGTTATCTACGAGGATCTTGTCGCGGATAGCGGCGTCCGGTACCCAATCAAAGAGCAGATCCAGAAGATCGCCGTCGTTGGGCATCGTGCTCGTGACCATGACATGGGGCCAGTCAGATCCCCAGAGTACACGCTCCGGCGCTTCTCGCACCAACCGCCCGGCGAATTCGTCGACGCTCGAGTAGGGCAGCTCGTCGGCTGAGACTCGATAGGGTCCCGTGAGTTTCGTCCAGCAGTTCCCGGTCTGCATCAGACGTAGCAGCGCCTGAAAGCCATGATCCTCGATGCTTCGACCCGGGCGGAGATAGCCGAGATGCCCGATGACGACATCAACGGCTAAATCGGCAAGCAGCGCATCCAAATTCGGGTAATCGTCGACGTGCAAGAGTAGCTCTAGATGCCAACCGAAGGGCTCTATTCTCTGCGCAATTCGTCGAATCGGCTCGACGGGCAGTTGCTTCGTAGCGTCGGCGACATCGACGAGGTTGAAGCGAACGCCCCGAACGCCAGCCTGATTTAACCCGTCCAAGTCAGCGTCGGAGACCGTCTCATCGAGTACGACGACGCCTCGGTTTTGCAGCGGGCATTGTTTCATGGCCTCCAACATGGCCGTGTTGTCCGTGCCGTAGACGCTTGGTTGCACGAATACGACACGCTCAAGTCCGAGTGTTTTTGCCAGGGGCAGGTAATCCGCTAATAACGCATCGAGTGGTGTATAGGTTCGTTCTGCCGCGTATTCGTATTGAGAATCAGGGCCACAGATGTGCATGTGGGAGTCACACGCGAGACGCGGTAGTGGCTGTCTCGGCGGATGAGGGACAGGATCCGGGGCGGCACAGACGGGGGCGTCACTGGGCAAATTGGTCAACGCGGCAATTCGTCAAGGCGAAGAACGATGTCGGGACCGCCATTGTAGAATGTCTGAAATTCCGACAGTAAACAAATGACAGATGAAGTCGAGTGAATACCACCTGGCCACAATGAAGTCAGCCGATCCTTCATCGGCACGACTAGCGATCTACAATGACCCAATCGGCGTTGCTGCCCCGGGAACAACCATGACAGACTCAAACCTGTTGAAGCTGGACGAACAGCCCGTGGTAAAACGGGGGGACGGTGTCGAAACGACACTCTTGGTTGGCAGGGATCGTTGCGGCCCGGTCAAATTTACCTCGGG
>SMUZ01032694.1_pt1 | contig 16929 bp, 17 predicted proteins | sample 2456421 | NCBI WGS metagenome assembly SMUZ01 (sample SAMN11095932, study PRJNA526329) | marine sediment metagenome | biome: Marine sediment; feature: Surficial sediment; material: Deep marine sediment; isolation source: Hadal surficial sediment | place: Pacific Ocean | collected 2014-11 | depth... | reverse complement strand
GCTCATCGCCTGGCAGGCCGCGACGCTCGGGTATCTGTTCGGCCGCTTCCCGGACGTTCCAAGCGGATACGACACCGCCACCCAACTCCTCAAATCCGCCACCTGTCACGCTAAACTCATGATTTACCTCGACGAGTGCAAGTAACCACATTTTTCTACTTTTTCAACATCGATTCTAAATATTTGAAGACGGTTTGGGTGGCGATGGCGTAACCTTTGGCGAGGGGATGGATGCCATCGGCGCGGGTGAGTTCGGGGCGCGCCGCGACGTTTTCGAGAAAAAACGGGATGAGGGGAACGTTGTATTGTTCCGCCAGAAGAGTAAACGATTCTTTAAACTCCCGGCTGTATTCGGCGCCCAGGTTGGGGGTGATCTCCATCCCCGCCAGCAGAACCTTGGCGCCTTTCTTCTGACAGGCCTCGATGATGAGACCCAGGTTCTTGCGCATCTCATCGATCGGCAAACCGCGCAGGCCGTCGTTGGCCCCCAGCTCGACGATCACGATCTCCGGCTCATGCTGCAACACCCAGTCGATGCGCCGCACGCCCCCGGCGGTGGTGTCGCCCGACACCCCGGCGTTGATCACCTTATAATGATAGCCCTTGCCGTCGAGCAGGCGCTGGAGCCGGGCGGGGTAGCTGTCCTTCGCATCCACCATGAACCCGGCGGTGAGGCTGTCGCCGAAGGCGAGGATCACCGGCTCGCCCAACCCGTGTGAAGCGTTCATCAAGATCACCCAGAATAACAGCCCGGAAAAAAGGTTTGGCAGAAGGCGCCGAACTCTGTAACAATAATTCATAACCCTGCTCTTACGGAAAGCGGACAGCGATGATCGAAATCCGACAGTTAACCAAATCCCTGCACGGCGGCGGCCACCGGGTGGACATCCTCACCGGCATCGACCTGACCATCCCGGACGGCCAGTTCGTCGCCGTCACCGGTCCTTCGGGAAGCGGCAAGACCACCCTGCTCAGCCTGATCGCCGGGCTGGACGCGCCCTCCGGCGGTTCGATCGTCGTGGATGGTGAGGATATCACGAAACTGAACGAAGATGAACTGGCCCTGTTGAGAGGACGCCGGTTCGGATTCGTGTTCCAGAATTTTCATCTTATCCCCACCCTGACCGCCATCGAGAACGTAATCCTGGCGGCGGAGCTGACCGGCACCCCCGGCGCGCACAAAAAGTCCGAGGACCTGTTGGGCGTGGTGGGACTGGACGACCGCCTGCACCATTACCCCTCGCAACTCTCCGGCGGCGAACAGCAACGGCTCTGTCTGGCGCGCGCGTTCGTCAACGAACCGGACATCGTGCTGGCGGACGAGCCGACCGGCAACCTCGACTCCAAGAACAGCGGACGCGTCCTCGACCTTTTCGCGGAGTTGCACCGCGTGAAACAGGCCACCATTATTCTCGTCACGCACGAGCCGCACATTGCGGAACGGACGCAACGCATTCTCACCATGGCCGACGGCAGGATCGTGGGTGACACCCTCAGCCCTGCGGGGCCGTCATGAGTATCGGCCGGCTGACGCTCCGTCAACTGTTCGCGCTGGCGATCGCCGAAAGCCGGGGCGCGGGCCGGCGGTTTCTGTTTTTCGTGATCTGCCTCGCCATCGGCGTCAGCGCGGTGATGACCATCAAAAGCGTCTCGGTCATCCTGGAGCAGGCCATCCTCAGGGAATCGAAGGGTCTTTTGGCGGGGGACCTCGAAATCAAAAGCAGTTGGCCGCAAAGCGAGAAGGACCGCGCCTATCAGCAAACCGCCCTGGGGCCGGGAACGGAGTTCCAGTTTGTGCGCGAACTGAACGCCATGGCCCGGTATCCCGTCAAGCCCGGGGGCCGCACCACGAATCTCCTGGTCGAACTCAAAGCGGTCCCCACGCAGGCGCCGTTGTATCCTTTTTACGGAATATTCAAAACCCGTCCGGCGCATCCCTTGCCTGAATTGCTGGCGAATAACGGCGCGCTGGTGGAGGCGAATTTTCTGATCAAAACGAAATTGAACGTCGGCGACACCTTTCAACTGGGCTCGGTGACCGCGCGTATCACCGGAGTCATCGAAGGCGAACCGGACCGCATCTCGCGCGCGTTCAGTCTGGGTCCACGGGTGATGGTGTCCAACCAAACCCTGGACCGGTCCGACCTCATCTCGCCGGGGAGCCGCATCCGCCACAAAACCCTGATCCGCCTGCCGGAAACCCTGGAGCCGGAGAGAGCGGTGGCCCTGCTGACGCGCGGGCTGAAGGACAAGGGCACCGCCATCCGCACCTACCGCGACATGGAATCCAGACTCACCGACTCGGTCGACCGTATGGGGAAATACCTGGGATCGGTCGGGGTGATCGCGCTGTTGATGGGCGGCATCGGCGTGGCGATGATCATCCGCACTTTCATGGCACAGAAGCTCGACACCATCGCCATCCTCAACTGCCTGGGCGCGACCTCGCACACGGTGTTTAAGGTGTATCTGTTGCAGGCGGTTCTGTTGGGACTGATCGGCAGCGGGCTGGGCGTCGCCATCGGTTATGGAATGCAATACCTGTTGCCCTCCAAACTGGCGGGGCTGTTGAACGTGCAGATCGAGCCGGGGTTTCTCTGGATCCCGGCGGTGCAGTCTCTGGGCATGGGTTTGTTGACCACACTGTTGTTCACCCTCTGGCCGTTGATCCGCGCGGTGCGGACGCGTCCTTTGCGGCTGTTCCGCCACATCGCGGAGGAGGAGGAATTGGCGAAAGGGTCGCGCCGCCAGCGATGGCTAATGGCGCTGATCTTTACGCTGGGGCTGGGCGTCATGATCATCTGGCAGGCGGAATCGGTGCGCCACGGCATGGTGTTTCTGGTCTCGCTGATGGTGGCGGCAGGTCTGCTGGCGGGCATCTCGGTAATATTTCTCAAGGCGCTCCGCAAACTGCCGCCATCGAAGCGCATCACGCGGCGTTACGGTCTGGCCAATCTGTACCGGCCCAACAATCAGGCGGTATCGATCATCACCGCGCTGGGGATAGGCATCATGCTGGTGCTGTCGATCCGGCTGGTGCAAATGGACATGATCGCCATGCTCAACAAAAACACCGAGATCAAGCCGCCGAGTTTTTTCTTCATCGACATTCAAAGAGACCAGACCGGGACCTTCGAAAAAATCATTCAACAAACCGCGCCGGAGGCCGAAATGGAAATGACGCCGCTGGTGCGTTCGCGCTTGTACAGCATCGACGGCCGCAAAATGGAGAACTGGCAATACAAGAACAAGCACGAGGAGGAATGGTTCATCAACCGCGAGTTCGTGCTGACTTATAGGGAGAACCCACCCTCGCGGGACAATACCATTATCCAGGGCCGCTGGTGGAACCCAGAGGAGGCGCATCTGCCGCTGGTGTCGCTGGAAGAAGACGCGGCCCGGCGGCTGGGCGCTAAGCTTGGATCGCAACTCACCATAGAGATCCAGGGAATTCCCATCACCGCGGAGGTGACCAGTATTCGTAAGGTGAGCTGGCGCAATATCCGCACCAATTTTTACATGATCTTTTCTCCCGGCGCGCTGGCGCAGGCGCCGATTACCTATGTCGGCACGGTCAGCGTCGCCAGGGATAAAGAGCTGGCCCTGCAGGAGGCGGTGGTGGACGCCCTGCCGAACATCACTGCGCTCAGCACGCGCGACATCGTCGATACGGTGGAGTCGGTGGTCAACAAACTGCTGACGCTGGTGGATTTCATGTCGGGCTTCGCGATTCTTTCCGGTCTGTTCATTTTAGCGGGCGCGATCGCGTCCACCAAGTTCCGGCGGCTGAAGGAGTCGGCTATTTTAAAAACGCTGGGCGCACAGAGAAAAGTGGTTGCGTCGATTCTGGGTTACGAGTACGCGATGCTGGGGGCGATTGCAGCAGTGATCGGCGTTCTGCTTTCGGCAGGACTTTCGTGGGCGGTGATGCACTACATCGTCAAGGCGGACTGGCACCTGCGCCTCGTTCCGATGGCATGGGCGTTGGTGACGGCGGTGATTCTGACCACGGTCACCGGCATCCTGAGCAGTCTCGACGTCCTTCGAAACAAGCCGGTACATACCCTGCGCAAGGTCGACGCCTGATGATGCAACGGGTTTAAATCTCCAGGGAGACCTGATCCCCTTCCACCTGCACCTTATAGGTTCCGACTTTGGCCTCGGGGTTGTTCTGACATTGTCCACTGGTCACATCATACTGCCATCCATGCAGGGGACAGGTGATGATGTTTCCCTCCAGCTTTCCGGAACCCAGGGAGCCGCCTTTGTGCAAGCAGGTGTTTTCCGTGGCACACCACTGTCCGCCCGCGTTGTAAACTGCGATCTGCTTGCTGTCCACCGTGAAGGTTTTGCATTGACCCTCGCCTATATCGGAAATTTTACATATCTGGTGTAAAGCCATTATTTGATTCCTCAAAAGGGTTTGAAAATCCATATTTCAAATGAAACAAAACCATTTTAATATTTCTCTCTTTTAATAAAAACCGAATTCGATGGAATTCCCATGAAATCGAATTTGTCAAACAATTGACAATGCTATACACTTCGCAACCAACGTTGGATTTCAAGGATTGTATCCCATGCTCCCGGATCGATTCCCGGTATTAACGAGAGGATTTTCCGGATCTTCCTTCAGGGTCTTATTCTGTTTTTTCTGCTTGGTTTTATTGGGGTTATGGATGGGAGGCGGCTCATGGCTGAGGGCCGACCCCAAGGATTATATTCATGAGCCCTATGAAGCGCCGCCCTACGTTCCGCCTCCGCCGCGCCCATCGAAAGTCCACCTCATCAACAACAAAGACGGCACCCTCACGGATCAACAGGGGTTGATGTGGACCGCCAAGGACAGCTACGCCGATCTGGGGCGGTGCCTGAACTGGTATCAGTCGTATGACTATGTGAAAAGTCTGAGGACGGGCGGACACAGCGACTGGCGCATGCCCACCACATGGGAGATGTACGGCATTTACGACGACACCATTGAAAACGCCATGGCCTGGGACCACGACCCGGAGAATCCTCTGCACTTGGATACCATGTTCGCGGATGGCGCGGCGTACTGGTACTGGTCGGGAGATAAGGAGGACACCGATCTGACCGACTGCTGTGCCCCGGCTTTTTATTTTGTGAAGGGATTTGCCAACGTGCGGCGGTTGTCCACGTGCCTCAACGGCGGCGTGCGCGCCGTGCGGAATGCCCGGTAGAATTTATATGGAGACGCGTTATCTGCGGGCAGATGAATCCGCTCGATTTGAATTAGAGGTTGGGTGGTATAGGTTTTATTGAGGTGAGGCAACGCCGCCGTATGTATAAGTCAATACCTTCGGGCCTTCCATATAGAAGTTTTTGAAATCCAGCATTTTAAAACCGGAATTAAGAATCAACCGGTCGATTTCGCGGTTCACGTGGCAACCCCCGAAAGCCCATTTCTGTATGGGATTCCACAAGTTCTGCAAGCGTGCGACCCGGCGGTCCGGGCTGAGCCCGTGTTCCAGGAACGTGTACCGTCCCTCCGGTTTCAACACGCGCCGTATTTCCTTTAAGGCGGCGACCGGATCGGCAATGGTGCACACCGTCCAGGTAGTCACCACCGCATCCACCGAGCGGTCCGGCAGGGCGATCCGGGGTCCCTCGGGTTCCACAAACTCGACGGGAAACGGCACGCGCTGAATTCTTTGTGCGGCCAGGCGGCGGCCCAGTTGTGAGGGGTCCAGTGCGTACAGGTGCGAAACCCGGTGGGAGTAATGCGGCAGGTTCAATCCCGATCCGAAGCCGACTTCAAGTACGCGGCCGCTGACGCCTTCCAGGTATTGTTTGCGGAGACGGCTGAACCGCTCGCTGCTCATCCCCCAGTCAATGCCGCGGGGAAGAATTTGATCTTCATAAAAACCCATGATGGTCTTCGGGCCTCCGGTTTTTGATTGCAGTATAACACCCGCATGAAAACGGCCTTATTCTTCCTGATTCCCCCGACCCTGTCCGATCCCCCTTCAAAATCAACCACAACGGCTCACCCAACTCAGATTAATTGACATTTCCGGCAGGCTGAAATAGAGTACGGGTATCCCAAATACTAGTAACAGGAGTGCTTACCGTAAATGGCAAAAAAAGAGAAATCATCCTTAGGTGGAGGCAAGGCAGGATCGCTCTGCAACTGGGCCTGGACCCGCCATCCGGGGCGATAAACCTCTGCACTTTTTTTCCGGAGTCGCAATGCCCTATTTACAGGAATTGAATCCCAATCTGTTTCGTTGGTCGGAGTTCTCCGATGAAAAGCAGTTGAACTTCAATGGTTATTATTTGGTCAACCGGGAGGAATCGGTCATTATTGATCCGCCCGATTTAAGCAATGACGGCATGAGTGAATTGAAGAAACGGATAGCCGACCATGCCCGCAGTCCATTAAAAGCCGTTCTGCTGACCAACGCTCACCATGACCGGGCAAGCCTCAATTTCAAAGAGACTTTCCATATCCCGATTTACATCCATGAAAACGACAAGGATTTATTGGATTTCACTCCCGATCATACTTTCAAAGACGGTGAAATATTATTTTGCGGTTTAAAAGTGATTCATTTGAAAGAACAAAAATCGCCTGGGGAATCGGCCTTCCTGCTGGAAGACCAGAAAAAACTGTTTGTCGGCGATGCTTTGATCGGAAAAAGGCCGGGAAAACTCAATCTCCTTCCGCCGGAAAAATATAAGGACATCCATAAAGCCAAAGAGGCTTTAAAAGTTCTTAAATCCTGTAATTTTGATGATTTGCTCCTGGGTGACGGGGAGCCCATCCAAGGCGGCGCCAAAAAACTGTTGGAAGCATTTTTTAATGATTAAGACCCGGATTTTTCAGCTGGGCGATCCGGTTACCCTCCCTCTCGACTAACTCCATTGGAAAGGGTACGAACTGGCTCAGGTTATTAATATTTCCCAGGGCTCTCTTTCCGACATAGAAAACGGTAAATCTTACCCATCGACTCCAACCATCATTAAAATAATGACCCAGACGGATAGTGATATTTACTGGTTATTGTTGGGGGAATAGAAGTAAAGTTCACTGCAGGGCCTCGAAAGGGCCCCCGGTTTTTTAATTCCTTTGGAAAACAAAAAATTGCTTACGAGGGCAAACTTAAAATTATCTCGTCGTTTTCTATCTTTACCGGATAAGTTTCAACCATGCATCCATCATCACATCGATCCACGGTAACACATTCGCCGTTGGTGACATCAAATTGCCAACCGTGGGCCGGGCAGGCCACTAGTTTCCCTTCCAATTTACCAGTGCCCAAAGAAGCTCCCACGTGCGGACATTCATCCTCAAAAGCAAAAAGTTCACCTTCAAACTTGAACATCGCTACCTTCTTGCCGTTGATGGTAAACGTTTTGCCTTGCCCATTGAGAACATGGTGCCATTTCCCTAAATTATATTCGGTCATCAATTCCCCGCCTCTAACAATGTCCCGTGAATTGAGTGGATTATACCAAACATTTGACAGCATCGGCAGCCTGGAATAGAGTACGGGCATCCAAACACCCTCTAGGTTTTAGTGATGGCCCTCTTCATCCCCTACAGATGCCCGCAATGCTTTGAGAGCGTGACGCTGATTCAGCCACAGTACAAAGGTTGAGCCTTTAAGGGACCAGCGCGGGGTGCGCCAAAGGAAGGAAGCCCTCCGGTAACCAACCCACGCCGGGGGCCTTCAATCGAGGGCTTCCGGTTTTTTTCATCCTACATTTAAAAATGTTTTGTAGGTTAGCAATGCGCCCAATCCAAAAAGAATATAGGAAATGATTACAAAAATAATGGTGGTGTATTGGAAAACTTTGCCTCTCTTTTCCCATCGCTCCGTAGCTTCGACATTCTCTTCTTCTTGATTTGCTTTACTGTAGGCGGCTTGAGACAGGTATGCTCCACCAGATGCCATTGCCGCCACTAAAGTCCCGAATACAAAGTAGGCTAATGAGCAACTTAATATTGGAATTAACGCTTTAGACTTTTCACTAGTAGCCAAATTACCAATAAATGCAAGGATGGCCACGGACGCGACACCGTTAATTAGAATGACACTTTTTAAGGCGGCTTGGCCTGATTGGATGGATGCCTTAAGGCTTTCTACTGAGCTTTGAAACTTTTGATCCCTATATTGCTCATCACTCATTGCCGTTCTCCTAGTGGATTATTCTATCGCCGGATTATACCCGAAATTCTGGGATACGGCCCATGCCCTTGGGCAAAAGGGACAGAAGCCCCTGAATAGACCTTTTGTCACTTTAGTCCCGTCTTTTAGGTGCAATACCTGAATGAGAGCGTAACGCTGATACAGCCACAGCATAATCAAACAAGATATCTAAGTCGACTCAGCGAGCTTCTCCCTTTCAAGCGCCCAATAAGCATTCAAGTGTTTTTGAGCGACGGCTAAAACCCCTCCCTGAAGCAAAATCAAAGCAAACTCAAACCACCAGTAATAAGGAAGCTCCGAAGGCAAGAACTTTCTCATTCCACTCAAGACAAAAAACATCAGGACAATGGATAATATTGGGAAAGATTGTTTTTGTTCTTTATTTAAAATTTCCCTGATCATCCGAAACAAAAAATATAAAAAAGCCGCCTCTATACCCGCCATCATCACATTGAATGAAATTTCAATGGAGGGATCGAAGGAATGTCCTTCCCGCTCTCCCAGAATGGCCCCATAAACAAAAAAAGGAATGATGGTGAATACAAACAACCCCAGAGTCCTCAGGTCAGGATTGAGTCTCAGGTTTTTATAGTCCTTGAAATTCCGGTAATTCCTGTGGAACCAGAAATAAAGGTAGAGTCCGAAAGTCAATCCATAGAAAACTACAACCCGTTTGACGGGCAACACTCTGGGTGGAGTTTTTGCCCGAACTCTGGCCTCCAAGCCGATTTGCGAACCCCAAAGGGTGCGTATGGAAATTCTTCTATCGCTTTTCCCGGGAACTAAAATATCATCCAGTTTTAGACTCCCCTCCGACAGCTTATCCCGGATATCTTTTAATAACAGCGGCTCTTTTTTCTTTAAATCTTCTGGTAAAAAATATTCCCCAGAAGAAAATTCGATCCGTTTGGAAGTTTTTTCAAGTTCTCTTTTGACTTTCAAAGCCAGATAAATTCCAAAAATGACAATTCCAAAAAGCGGATAAATCGACCAGGATAAATTGGAAAATGCCACGGAGTCATAAGTCCCATGGAGAATGATTACTATGACCAGGCCCCGCGTTAAATGTTTCCATGGAGTGGAAGAAAACTTGGCCTTTCCCATGAAGTAACCCAGGATGATCCCATCGAAGGCGTGGGCGGGAACAGCGGTGAGCATTCTCAAAATCCCCGTCTCGTAACCCAAAGGGACCACATACATTATATTTTCCATGGTCGCAAAACCACAGCCAATCATACCCCCGTAAACTATCCCATCAAACGGATCGTTAAAATTCGGGTCCTCGTAAATGAATTCTTTAAGGAAAAAGAATTTGCACGCTTCTTCCGCCAGGGCCACACCGAAAAAGGCAGAAATAACCGTCTGCCACCACGTATCATTGAAAGATCCTTCCCAACCAAGAATTTTTACAAAAGTTTCCTCATAATACATAGTGGGGAATACGGCCAAAGCACCCCAAATGAAACATTTGATCACCAGTTTTTTGGGTTTGGGATTCCACCGGGCGGAGTAGTAAATATAGGCGGCAAGCGCGATGCCCGGTCCTACTGCAAGATATATTAATTTGAGAGTTTCTATTCCTCCGTTCATTGAGTTTCCTGTTTTCCAAATAAGGTGGAGAGGCCCGAAATCAAAAGGGGTGCGAAGGGGGAAAGTTTTTTTGTGTGGTATTCAAGAATGCTGGAGCACTAAACATTTCTTTCGCCTCCGATTTCCGACTATATTAACCTTATCTACTCAGGTTAACGTCCGGAAGCTCGACTGACAATAGATTTTCAGTGGTGAAAGGGTGGGGTTAAATTTTATCGGCTTGCACGCCTTTCCGAGCCAATATACAATCTGCCTTATGGCCCTCTTGATCCCCTACAGATGCCCGAAATGCTTTGAGAGCGTGACGCTGATACAGCTTGAAAGAGGTTAGATTTTATGTGGCATTGGTTTCGTGATGATCCGCGAAAAAAAATACTGGCCGCTCCTTTCCCAAGCGAGTGGGAGAGGCACATTCAAAATAACATTCCATATTATCAACACCTCAATAATGAAGAAAAAAAGCGTTTACAGGATCTTATCCAAATCTTTATTGCCGAAAAGTATTGGTTGGGGTGCGATAGCCTCGAATTGACGGATGAAATTCGCGTCGTGATCGCCGCCCATGCGTGTTTGATGATACTCGAGTTGCCAAACGATTATTACCGCAATGTGGAAACCATTTATGTTTATCCTACAACAATCTTGTCTCCTGAGAGTCCAATAGGTTTTTTTGAAGTCAGCACTACCCCAGTGCGTGGCCCAATGCCAATTCTAGGCGAAGCCCACCATCGTGGCCCGGTGATACTCGTCTGGGATGCAGTGAAAAGAGAAACTCGGCATCCGGAACACGGTCACAATGTTGTCTATCACGAATTCGCTCATAAATTGGACATGCTCGATGGCAGTGCAGATGGAACTCCACCACTAACAACTCCTGAGGAATATCAGCGGTGGAGTGAAGTATGTTCCAAAGAGTATCTAGAACTATGTGACAAGGTAAAACACGGCAAGCCTACTTTTTTTGACAGTTATGCAGCAACGAATGAAACTGAATTTTTCGCGGTGGTGACTGAATTTTTTTTTAGTAAACCCCAAAACATGAAACACTATCATCCAAAACTTTATCAGGTTTTACAGGATTTCTATCGGCAAGATCCGGCACAAAAAGTATTGACCAATCAACTTCCTTAGCCTAACTGACCTGCCCCCGAAAACGGGTCCAAGAGTTGCGTTAGGATTCTGGCCTAAAATCTAGAGTATTTTCTATGGCCCTCTTCATCCCCTACAGATGCCCGAAATGCTTTGAGAGCGTGACGCTGATACAGCCACAGGACAAGGGTTGAGCCTTTAAGGGACCAGCGCGGGGCCAGTGCTTGAATTGCATGGATGAGCAGGAATACGAATTAACTCAGCCGGCTAATAGGAGGGGTTTAATTCATGCCGTGGGCGCAAAGGAAGATGTCAATCGAATAGCTAATTATTATCTCAAACGCGGTCGGGAGGCGGATTGAATTATGGAAATATTACATCGTGATGATCTTGAGCAGGGTGGATTTGCGGACCTCAGGGAATATTACCTGGTAGAGGACCCAAGGGTTCTGGGTGACGATATTGAAGAGACATCCTGGATGGGAATCGGTAACTTTGTTTACCTGGCGGATGCAAAATATAATCCCAAAGGGGATACAAGAATGCACAATCACAAGGAAATTGATGTCGTTACTTTCGTTTTGGAGGGCCGGCTTACGCATGAGGGTTCGTTGAAAAACGGGCAGGACCTATCCAAATTTCAGTTACAGGTCCAACGTGCGGGAGGTGAAGGGTTCTCGCATAACGAGGTCAACCCCGATGATACAGAAAACAGGGTGCTTCAGCTCTGGGTGCTTCCTGAAAACAAGGGAGAACCCGCCGGCTACAAACTGTATCAACCTGAGTGGGGAAAGGTGACGAGAGTATATGGGGGTGCCAAAAATCAAAGTGAAACTTTTGACAGTCATACTTTGGTGGATGTGGCGATGATGAAAGAAGGCCAGAGTTTTGCAATAGAAGGAGAGTTTATTGCTTATTTAACTTTGGGTAAGGGAACAGCAAACGAACAGGAGATTGCTGAAGGAGACTTGATCCGGGGCCAAGGATTGAGTTTTACAGCCGAACAGAAATCCCAATTGGTTGTGGTTCAATTGAATGAATAATGCCTTCAAAATAAATCTTAACAGGAAAATTCTACTTTTAAATTGTTCATAAATTGGGGGAAGGTCACCTTAATTGCATGGATGAGCAGGAGTGCGATTACCGGGCCGGTTATTTTTGGGATGAAACCGTTAAATTCGGTTCCAAACGGATGACCGCGTCGCTGTATTGTTTACCAAACTCAGGAAACAACGTGGGGTGGGTACAATAAGCCAAAATTTTCAAGGAATCCAGAATCCGAGGTCCGGGCCGGTTGAAATAAGCGTTTCCATCCACCAAATACGCGTTGCCCTTCAGATGAACCTCCCATTGTTCCCAGGGAAGAGCGCTTTTCAATAAATCCATTTCTTGAAGAGTTTGTTCCAATTTAAATCCGCAAGGTTTGATGATCACCACATCCGGTCGAATTTTTGACAGGGCATCCTTGGAGACCGTGGGTGCAGGTTGGCCCGGCGATGCCATAAGACACTGCCCTCCGATAATATCGATCATTTCTGGAACCCACAAACCTCCGATCATGACGGGTTGAAACCATTCAACAGTCAAAATGCTCGGCCTGGTGGGAGGTTGAGGCGGAATTGTGTTTTGAATCATCCGAATGGTTTGGTCGACTGTTTCCTTAAATGATTGATAAGATGGAAGGGTATTCAGGGTTTTTCCCACCCGGTGAATGTCGTCCCAAATGTCATTCAACGTTTTAGGTTTCAGGGAGATGACCTGAGTCCCAGGGCCCAAATATTGGTTGCAGGCATCCTCCACCTGGTCATAGGACACTGCGCAGACATCACATAAATCCTGAGTGATCAAATAATCGGGCTTTAAGGATTTTAGCAATTCCAGATCAAGGTCGTATACAGAGACGGCGTTTTTCAATAATTCACTCACGGACCGGTGTATTTCACGGCTGGTTGCCGAGTGGTCCACGCGGGTGGAAGTGACTTTGGGAAGGTTTTTAACCGAAAGTGGAAAATCGCATTCGTGAGAAACACCCACCAGATGGTTTTCCAATCCCAATTGACAAATGATTTCCGTTGCGGAGGGGAGTAGGGTGACTATATTCATGATTAACTAAATGGGTCAATGTTGAGACTATGGCATAAAGCGGTACTTTATTTGACCCGGTTCAGTACAAACTGAAGCCATCACAATTAATTTTAAAGCATGATTGCATAGGGTCATTTCATAGTGTTGAATATACTTCCTCTGATACCGGCCGGGTCCGAACTGAAACAAACGATCACACATATCACACTTTGTCCTAAGCTCTTTTATCTTGCCGCTCCTAACAATTAAAGCTTTTAGTAATTATACACCCATATTCTTCCCCCTATCGACACCCTGTGCCCTGTACATCCATTTGAAAGAGGGCGCGTGGGACTATTTCTGTTGCCTGCAAACAGCAGACTCCAAATGCGCCAGGAAATACCAGTAAACCCTTATCCCCGGTTATTTTCTCTGTTATTTTTCAATAAGGCGGCAGAGTTGTCAATCGGGTGTCCTCCACAGGGCCACCCACGGCAAAATGGTAAAGGCTTTGGTAACTCATGTCCTGAATCCCAAATATCTGATGGACGGGATCATCAAAAAAACATCCTATACCGGTACTACGAATTCCGCTGACTTCTGCCTGTAGGTAAAGAACCTGTCCTATGGCCCCGCATTCCCAGTAAAGACGGGGATAAAACCACGAGCTGTATTTTTTGAGAGGTCCTTCAAAAGCGCTGATCATTCCCAAACTAAAACAGCCATTACCCGCGATGTCCTGGCCACAAGATACCGATGCAGCGGTCCTCATAAAGTTACCTTGATCCAGCAAAAACAAATCCAATTCCGTGGGACAACCTTCGGGCTTTTCCCATAAAAAATCAGGATTAAATTTTTCTTTCAAGTCCTGCAAATGACTTTTGTTCCGTAGAAGAAAATACAGCCCCATGGGAAGATCATCGACCCGATGAACGAATAATCCCAAATGCACATTGGGTTCCCAGGGAAGCGTTTGAAAAGGAATGGGACAGGCCTCGGGAATTGTTTTTATTAAAAATTGATAGAAAGTTTCACGCTTGATTGTGGTTCGCCCGTCCATGGCAACAGCACTTCTTCGTTGATGAATGGCTTCCCTTAATGGAAATAAATTATCAGCAAGCAGTTTTGATAAAGATCCTGCTCTAAAATTAAAATTTGGATAGCGCGCGGTAAATGGTTTTCTCGTGTTTTGAGAAACTTCATCTATGCCTGGCCAAGCAACATGAGTCTTACTGAGGATATTAGGCGTTCCACACCAGTTTAAATTTGCAAAACTATCCAGGAACGGTTGTTTTTCAAAATTCCAGTCACTTGAAATTTCTTTCGGGGAAATAGCCACCAGACAATCCGGCACTTCAACCTCATCGTCGTTCTTGGTTTTTAATCCCAGAATGATTTCTAAATCTTTACAACTCAGTTGATCCATTAATACTGCTCGCCAACCCAAACCAGCGCAAGCGATGTTAATGGCCGCCAAAGCATGTCCCAGGTCATGATGGCAATACCGAAAAGCCCTCAAACCGTACTTCCAGGCTTCCCGCCAGTAAATGGAACTCAAACCGATAAAGATCGTGTCACGGGGCAATCCATCCAGCATTTTTGTCCATATTTCGATTGGGAAGGTGGCTCGAATTTCTAAACCATGTAACAGAGGGGAGTAATGAGAGATGGAAGGAGTTTGCGAAAGACCCTTCAAGGGTCCGGAGATCAGGTATCCTTCGGTTGGGTGCAAATTGCCGCTCGATGGATTGACCCTGAGCGCCCATTTTGAACCTTGGAAGCTCTTCCAAGCCGATATAGCGAGACTATCAAAAAATAACTGAGAGATGGACTCGAAGGTCAAGGGAGAAACTGCAATCGTGGACGGTTGGAGGGCTTCCGAAAATAAAGGCTTTTTCGTTGGAGATATTTTTTTTAGGGGGATGACCTCTGCTCCTTCGTATCTCCGGAAGGGATCCGGCTGGGAATACCAATCCAAGTATCCCGGACCAGGGGCAAAGGAATTATAACCGTGTTTGGAGGACTGATGATACCGGAATATATTTTCCAGGGCAGACATAATTCCCTTTTCATTTTAAAGTTATGGAGGGCCATACGGCTCACGCAAAATAATTGATTGGGAGAGCATACCAGATTAATTGACCTCTCCGGCCAGCTGAAATAGATTTGGGGCATCCAAACATCCGTAACAGGAGGGCTTCTTATGAAAAGGTTAATTCTGAATCCTGCGATTCTCCTATTTAAAATTGAAGAGCAATCTAAAAATAAAAAACCCGTTGAAACGAAATTATATGGTTAGGAATACAGACCAAAGCATATAAAAGGCTGGTAAAGGATAGGGTGAGCAATAATGAACAAGACAGGCTCGGATTTTCACGCAACATCCCTTAAACATAATCAATCCTCGGCCATGTCTTCGCAAAATTCCGCGATCATGTTGAGGACGCCCACCACCCTCAGCCGGTCGTCTTCCATGGGTTCGGGGTTTTCAATCGATTCCAGGGACCCGCTTTGTTGCAGAACGTCCTGGACGGTGCGTCCATCTTCCAGCACGTCATCCAGGCTTTTGAAGATGACCATTTCGTTTCGGGCCTGCGCGGCAATCTCCTCATAGCTTTTCTGCTGTTGGATGGACTGATACGTTTTGATGGAATCCGGAATTTGTATCACGTATTCCTGTAATACCGGGTGAATGTTGGCAGCCATTGCGATGCAAATCTCCTGTTTGAAAATGATCCGGCCAGGACGCGGTTGCTTGAGAAAAAGAGGATTTGGGTACCGCCTGAATGCGAATGTTAGCTCGATCACAGTCCGTACGGATTCAGGATTCTGTCAGTTTCCCCTCCAGCGCATTCCCGGATTTGTGTCTCTTGCACGTTATTCGATCGGACACCATCCTTCTCTCTTAACCAGGATCAAGCCTTTCACAAAATCACGGGCTTCACGGGCCTTCCGCTTTTCCGCTTCGCATTTTCCCCTGAATTCGGGGATGTCCACGCCACCGACTCGAACGCAGGCGTTAGCCGTGATTCCGGGCCAAGGGTAGGCTTCCACCGTGAACGTATCGCCATCATAAACCTTGATTACTTTTGCGGCCACGGGGCCCGTAAGTAATAATAGGCTCCGCCCAAGCAGATAATGGAATAAGCGTCAGGATTAAAACAATTAAAAAATGTCTTATTTGTCAGATCGTATCATCGTCGGGTAATATCATTCCTTGTACTTGAACGACAGGTGCACGCGGGCGCGATAGGCCACCACTTTCCCGTTTTCCACCTTCATATCCAGTTTGGCGACTTCCGCGATGCGTAGGTCGTCCAGTGATTTGGCAGCGGTATCCACCGCATGTTTGGCGGCGTCTTCCCACGATTGCGTACTGGTTCCCACTAGTTCGATGATTTTGTAAACGCTGTCCGGCATAATAGCCTCCTTTATTTAAAGGCCGTCCCAATGACGGTCCGTGGATTGGGGGATGATGACCTGCTCCCCGAAAAGTGATCCAGAGTTTATTCAGTGAAGTGGTGGATTTAAATATGGACCATATTCTACACCAGCCGACCGCCTGAGAATCCGTTTTCTTGGATGGGGCCAACCAAGGCATTGCCCAAAAACCTTGGATTTTTTGGGGCTATTTTGGGGCCAGAAGGGAAGACAAAAAAATAAAGAGCAAGCTGGGGTTGGCTCACTCAAGAAAAATGGCGGGGCCGACGAGACTCGAACTCGCGACCTCCGGCTTGACAGGCCGGCGTTCTAACCAACTGAACTACGACCCCGCGTGTGGTCGTTTGGTTTGTGGAAATTATTCTCCCGCAAGAGAGCGGCGCTTGTACAAGCGGCCGGGCAAGGCCCGGAGCTCATTCTTTATCGTGTCACCTTGAGCCCTTCGCCAATCTCAGGACAGGCTTTCGGAGATGGTCAATTCTAGCCTGTGATCCGGTCCGCTTCACTTATGCCAAGGTCTCCTTTGAAAGGGGAGAACCGTCGAGCCGCCAGTGGAAAATTTCCTCCG
>SMUZ01056501.1_pt1 | contig 16980 bp, 12 predicted proteins | sample 2456421 | NCBI WGS metagenome assembly SMUZ01 (sample SAMN11095932, study PRJNA526329) | marine sediment metagenome | biome: Marine sediment; feature: Surficial sediment; material: Deep marine sediment; isolation source: Hadal surficial sediment | place: Pacific Ocean | collected 2014-11 | depth... | reverse complement strand
CCCCCCGCCGGCAGCAGCTCGGTCCGCACCTCACTCGGCGCGTCCGCGGCCACGCGGCGCTCGTCGGACTGCTGATTGCGCGCCGCCGCCTCCTCCTCGGTGAGAAACGCCTTGTCGCCCATCGACGCCGGTCGTTCGAACGGCGTGAGGGTCTCGTTGTTCCACATGCCCTGGAAGTCCGGCTGGCCATCCGGCGTACGGGGGACCGTGTAGGTGCCGGCCGATTGGGCCGCGACAGAGCTCGCCGAGAGCACGACAGCCGCGAGGGTGGCGATGACGCGACGGGTCATGGTGTCCTCCTCTTCCTCTCCGGCGCGGGCTCTACCTGCTGAGCCGCTCCCAGGTCAGGTAGCCGCGCACCTCCTGACCGTCGACCATCCGCCCCGGCGGCGAGAGAATCAAGGTGTCGTCGCGGAACTCGTAGTTGCGCGGGAACGGCGTCGGCCGGCCGGCGGTCGGCGTCGTGGAGCCCATCCGCTCATGGGTAACGACCTGCGCCTCCTCGTCCACGCTGAACAGCCCGAAGTAGCTGGTGTAGCCCCGGAGCGCCGTCATGACCTCGTCGTCGGTCGGCGGCGAGCGCTCGGAGCGCGGCCGATCGGGCCGCATGAGATGCACGGCCATGTGCCCCGACGCGGTGTAGGTGATATAGCCGTCCGCATACTGGGTGGCCGGCAGGGAATCGCCGGCGGCCGTTCGCCGCTCGACACTCCGAATGCGCCAGAAGCCGACGAACTTCCGCGCTTCGGCCGACAGCTCGGTCTCCGGCACCCGCTCCCACGTCAGGCGGGACTGAACGCCTGACGCCGCGCGCGGCGGCTTGAGCATCAGCAGGTTGTCCTGGAGCTCGTACTCGCGCACGTTGTCGCGGCCTCGCGAGTTCGGGTTGCGGCTGCCGCGCACGTGGTGGATGATGATGCCCTCGGCCTCGTCGACCGTGTAGGGCCCGAAATACGACGTATAGGTCCGGAGCGCAGCCCGCGCCTCGTCGGCGCTCGGGCCGCCTTCGGCGTACGGCTGGCGGTCGCCCTGCATGATGACGACCCCCATGTAGCCCGCCGGGTCGTACATCAGGTACCCGAGGCGTCCCTCGCTGGCCGGCGTCGGCGCGGACGGTGGGATCAACTCGTCGTTCGCGTCGAACCGCTCGGTCCGGACCAGCCGCCAGTTGCCGGCAAACCGATCGTGGATGCTCTCGGTTGAGGCATCGGCCACGGGGGCCGGCACTGGCACGACGGTGCTCTGGCACGCGGTCGACACGACGAGCGCGACCGAACCGACGAACACGACCACGATCCCGCGCATGGGGCCTCCTGGGGCAGGAAGATCTCACGTGCGAGGCGGAGCCTCGCTAGGCCGATACTACGCCAATCGGCCAGACGGTCAAAGGCCGTTCACGGGACTGGAAAGGCGCCCGATTCGGCGGCGCGGCGGCCACCAGCGACGACAGCCTGGTCAGTGTCATTGGACCCTAGCAGCCCGTGGTGAAAGTCCTGCTGCATTCGGCCGGCGCTGCATCCGCCCTGCCTGCGTTGTTTCTCGGTCGACTACTGCCGGTATGCTCCCTCGTCTCGCCTTGCAGGGGCCCGGCGCGGCGTCGATCTCGACGACCCTCGGTGCGACGCGCGACTTTCACCACGGACTGCTAGGATGACCGTCGTTGCAATCGGTGGTCTCATCCCTCGGTTCGTTGCGCCAATGTCGTCACCGAGCAGCGCAGTCGCCGGTGCCCGTCGAAGCGACGCACGTAGTCCGACTCGCGCCGACCGCCCTTGGCGCGCACGACCTCCGCCAGCGCCCTGCGGTCGGCCGCGGGCCAGTCGGCGACACCCGGCAGCACGCCGATCAGCGGCGCCCAGCGCCGCAGCATCCGGCGCTGGCTCCGGTCCCAGCCGGTCAGCGAGCGGAGACCGAGCAGTGCTCGCACCTCATCGGTGAGCACGCGGCCCGCACGGCGGCGGTCGCTGCCGAAGCGCGTCGCGACCGCGGCGGTCACCGCCTCGCCCACGCGACGCAGCGGCAACTGGCCCATCACGTCGTCGCGCACCGGTCCCATCGCGTAGTAAAGATTCTCGCGGGCCAGCCGGCGTAGCGTGGGGATGGTCGAGCGGTGGCGCGGACGCCTGACCATCGCGGCCAGCTCGCGGCGCATCAGCCGCGTCACCGCCGCGTCGCGTGGACGGAAGCCCAGCTTCTGGTAAAACCACCACGCCCCGGATTGCAGTGCCTCATCATTGTCGTCGCCGAGCTGGTAGGGATAGATGGTGAACGTGTCGCTGCCGAACAGATGATGCGCGGTGGCGAGCACGGCGCCGTAGACCTGCCCAGACTCGCCGCCACGGAAGGTCTCGAACACGTTGTAGGCGATCTCACTGCTGCCGAACAGCGCCGAGACCAGGACATAGCCGATCGGCACGCCATTCTGCAGCGTCAGCATGCCGTACACGGACTCGAGCAGCAGACGGTGATCGGGCGTCGCGCAGAACACCCCGAACGCCAACCCGTCACCCCAGTCCACGAGGCGCACGTCGCGCGCGTCGCCGAACATGAACACGTCCAGGTCGCGGCTGCGCGTGACCATGGCCTCGCGCGCCATGTCCACCAGCCGAGCGGCGTCGCGCGGGGGCAGGACGCGCACGGCACGCGGGGGCCTACGGATGGCTGCGGGCAACGCCGGTCGGGCCGTGCGCAGCGGCCCGGTCTGATAGGTCACCCGGCTGCCCGCATGTTTCGGGCGCGTGCGGCTCGGCGTGTCGGGGCCCGCATCCAGGCGCAACGGCGGGTCGAGCTGGTCGTAGACGTGGGTGGCCAGCGGCGCTCCCGCATCCAGGCCCGCACAGCTGCGCACCAGGAACGCCGCGTCGGTCTCGTGCGGCCCTCGCATGCGCTCGATCCACTCGCGCGCCCCGTCACTCGACTCGTCCAGCCCAGGCGTCTCGGCCCATAGCGCGAAGTGCTGGACCAGCTCGTCGAGCTGCGACGCGTTGGTGAAATTCTTCCAGTCGATGTGTAACCGACCGCCCCAGCGCCGCGCGAGCCAGCCGGCCGTTGGCGCGTAGAAGGCGTAGTGCGTCGGGGTGCCGGCGATGCCGCTATCGGCGAGGCGCTCCGCGAATCGGCGCAGGTCGGAGCGCCGGTCGAAGCCGTGCAGCACCTGCTCGACGCGCTGCAGCACAGCCGCGTCGTCGGGGTAGGCCCGCATGAAGCAGAGCTGCTCGTGCAGGGCGAGCACGTCCGCCGCACGCCCCAAACCCCCACCGTGAAGACCGGAGAGCAGCTCGAGCTTGCGGCCCGGGGCATTGCCGCCGAACTCGGTCTTCAGCCCTTCCAACTCCCGCAGGAGTGCCACCGTGCTCGCCGCCATCTATACCTGTGCCGCTGCCGTAGTCGTGCGACATGGCCGCATGGCCGCACCCAGCGCCCCGGTCGCCAGGCGTGGACGCGTCATCCACGCGCCTGAGGACCACCGGCAACACCGCGCAGATTCACCAGCTTACTCCCTAACACCGTTTTGCCACCCCACGCGCCCGCCCTGGACGCTGTTCGCGTGGACGAGACGACGCCGTCCGCTTGCACCCCGGTGCCCGGCTGACTATTCTGCGTCGGAGCGGAGGACAGCATGGCATCCTGGCCACGCGTTGTGGTCGTCGGTCCCGGCGGTGTCGGGGCGTACTTCGGCGGCATGCTCGCCCGCGCCGGCGCGCCGGTCACGATGCTCGGCCGGCCGGGAGGCCAGCGCGCGCATCTCGTCGCGATGGCCCGGCATGGGCTCCGGCTCGAGACGCTGAGCTTCGACGAACGCGTCCCCGTCGAGACCGCCACGTCTGCCGATGTCGTCGCCACCGCCGACTTGGTGCTGTTCTCGGTCAAAACCCTGGACACGGACGAGGCAGCCAGGACGATCGCGCCGCACGTCTCCGACCGCACGGCCGTCGTCGACCTCCAGAACGGGGTCGACAATCCGGATCGCCTGCGGGACGCCGGGATCGACCCGATCGTCGCGGTCGTGTATGTCGCCGCGACGGTCGAGACCCCGATCAACCGGGTGCTCTGGGCACTCGTCAAGTTGCGAGAGCAGCAGGACGCGCAGCACCACCACAAGAGGACAGCAGATGCCTAACCGGGTGCAGCCGCCGGCTAGCACAGCTGCGCCGTTCGGAAGCTGGCGTTCGCCGATCACCCCATCGATGATCACGTCGAGCGGGATCTCGATCCCGCAGATCGCGACGGACGACGAGAGTCTCTATTGGCTCGAGAACCGACCGCTCGAACACGGCCGCGGCGTGGTGGTCCGGCGCCGGCAGGGTACGGTCGAGGAACTGACGCCCGCCGCTATCAACGTGCGCACGCGGGTACACGAGTACGGTGGCGGGGCATTCTGGGTGCATCAGGGAGCGCTCTTCTTCGCGAACTTCAGCGACCAGCGTCTCTACCGACGCTCGGTCGCAGGCGACTGCGAGCCGATTACGCCCGAGCCCGCTGTGCCAGCGGCCGACCGCTACGCGGACGGCTGCGTGACGCCGGACGGACACTGGACGATTTGCATTCGCGAAGCGCATGTGGACCCTGGCGAGGCCCGCAACGAGGTCGTCATCCTGCCGGCGAACGGTGCGTCTCTCCCGCGACCGCTGGTCGGGGGCAACGACTTCTACGCGTGTCCGCGGCTCCACCCCGACGGCACCCGGCTGGCGTGGATCGAGTGGAGCCATCCGAGAATGCCGTGGGACGGGACAGAGCTCTGGGTGGCGGACTTCGACCCGGAGCGCGGGCTCACGCATGCCACTCGGGTCGCCGGCGGGCCCGACGAGTCGATCTTCCAGCCGCGATGGAGTCCTCGAGGCGATCTGCATTTCGTCTCGGACTGCACCGGGTGGTGGAACCTGTATGCCGTGCGCGACGGCGACGTCTCGGCGCTGTGCCCGCAGGAAGCGGAGTTCGGCGGTCCGCAATGGGTGTTCGGGCTCAGCCGATACGCGTTCCTCGCGGACGGCACGGTGGTCTGCTCGTTTACCCAAAACGGGCAAGACCACCTCGGCGCGCTGCGTCCCGGGTCGTCGACGCTGACGCCGCTCGACACGCCGTTCACCTCGCATATCGGCGGGGGTTCGGTCCAGAGCGATCCCGCTGGTCGCGTCTACTTCTTGGGCGGCTCGGCGAAGTGCGGGACGGCGGTCATCGGCCTCGACCCGGAGAGCGGCCACGTCGAGGTGATCAAGCGCTGCTCCTCTATGGAGATCGACCCGGGGTACCTCTCGACGCCAGAGCCGATCCGGTTTCCGACGCGAGACGGCTCGACCGCGCACGCGTTCTACTATCCACCGACGAACAAGGACTTCAGCGCGCCGGCTGACGAGAGGCCTCCGCTGCTGGTGCTGAGTCACGGGGGTCCGACGAGCGCAACAACCTCGGAGCTGCGCTTGGGGCTTCAGTTCTGGACGAGCCGCGGCTTTGCGGTGGTCGACGTCAACTACGCAGGCAGCACGGGGTTTGGTCGAGCGTACCGCGAGCGTCTGAACGGACAATGGGGAATCGTCGATACGAGCGACTGCATCGAGGCAGCCACGTATTTAGAGCGTCGGGGGGACATCGACGGCACGCGAATCGCGATTCGCGGGGGCAGCGCCGGGGGGTTCACGACGCTGTGTGCGCTCGTCTTCCACGACCGCTTCTCGGCCGGAGCGAGCTACTATGGCGTGGCCGACCTCGAGGCGCTTGCCCACGACACACACAAGTTCGAGTCGCATTACCTGGACAGCTTGATCGGCCCGTATCCCGAAACGCGTGAGCGCTATCGCGCGCGCTCTCCGATTCACTTCACGGACCAGCTCAGCTGCCCGGTCATCATGTTCCAGGGTCTCGAGGACCGCGTGGTGCCTCCGAGTCAAGCAGAGGCGATGGTCGACGCGTTGCAGGCGAAGGGGCTTCCCTACGCCTACATTCCTCTTGAGGGGGAGCAACACGGCTTTCGTATCGCCAAGAACATCGAGCGGTGCCTCGAGGCCGAGTTCTACTTCTACTCGCGCATCTTCGGCTTCGACCCGAGTGATCCACTCGAGCCGATACCGATCGAGAATCTGTAGCCTGTCGCCGCCGCTGTCGTGGGCCGACACGACGCGGGCCATGCACCGAGCGTTGGGGACCTGCGGGTGACCGGCCTGCGCCGCCCTCGGGGACTCCGCGGACGCCGACGCACCCGGCGGCGAGCGCCGCGCTGCCGACTGCCGCGCGTTCGAGCATGGCCCGGCGCGGCTGCTCTGACGACGGGTCTCGGTGCGACGCGGAGCTGTCACCTCGAGCTGCCTGCCAGGACATCGCTCTCCTTCGCCAGGCCGATGATCACCTCCGCGTCTTCGGCAAGCAGAAAGCGCTGCGCGAGGAGGTCGGCCGTCGCCCGCTCGACCGCCGCGACGAAGCCGGCGTGGTCGCCGTACCGCTCCTGGAGCGAGCGGCGGGGGTCCCCGCTCGCCACGCGATCGGCTCGCGTTTCGGCGAACGGAAAGAAGGCCCCGCTCAGGCCGCACAGGTCCATCCCGCGCGGCCCGGGGGCACGGAGATTCCATCCGGTGTTGGTCCCCACCGGCGCCGCCACGTCGACCGTACGAATCCCGACTGCGTCGATCCCGTCGGGGTCGGGCTTTGGCACCAGCACTTGATATCGGCCTCGACGCAACGGCGGCAGCGCCGTCACGTACCCGCCGGTCGGCCCGAACGCCGGGCCGAAGTCGAGCAGATCGAGCTCGTTCAGGATGGTCGGAAACGTGACGCCCGGAATGGCGGGAAACGCCGACGCCGCCTCGCCGACCCTCACCAGTGTCCCGTTCCGCACGTCCGGGTAGACGCTCGGGGGCGGCTCCACCCCGCCGTCGGCCCAGGCGTCGAGTGCGACGATGAGGGCCCGGAGGACGGTGGCGTAGCTCCGGGTGCCGTTGACCGGATACGCGCAGGTGCCGGTGTCGGTCGGTCGCGCCGCTACCCCACTGGCGCCGACGTGCGAATGATTCGCGATGTAATACAGCCGCACGGTGTCGGGAATCGGCACCGGCGCGCCTCGCCCGTCATGCACGTTCAAGGAGGCATGCATCTGCCAGAACTCGTTGGCGGTATCGACCTGAAAGACGAGTGGATCGGTCCGGGGCCGCTTCAGGATGCCGTCGCGCAGCCCGGAGATCGGATCGAAGGTCACCGCGTAGGTCAGCGGCGGGTACGAGGACGACGTGAAGTCGGCATGCTGGTCCTGGCGCGAGTACACGTTCGGGTCGGAGAACTCGACGTTGGCCATCAGCCGATGCGTCCCGGGAATCATGATGCGGACGGCATCGAAGACCTGACGCGCCGACTCATCCTCGTTGAAGCCGAGATACAGGAAGTCCCGCAGATACATACCGGTCGACGAGATGCCGAAGCCGTACGCTCGGCGCACACCGACGGTCGTCTCGCTCTCGGCGAGGGGGTTGGGGTTGCCCGCGTCGTCCACCGCCGCATACCGAAGAAACGACGCGAAGTCGCGGGTGACGGCATAGCCGAGCCCCATGACCCAGGCGCCCTTCGCCGGATATATCAGCTCGTAGATGCGGTCCGGGTCGAAGCCGTCGAACAGACAGAGGTCGGTGGTGGTCGCCTCGAGTGACGGACGCCCGTCCGGGCACCGGCCGAACGCCCATCGGTCCGGCGCGATCGGCACCCGGCGGCCCTTGACGCCGTCGCGAACCGTCAGGTTCGAGCTCGCCGGGTCGGTGTCGGCCGTCTCGTAGCTCCGGAACCGGCTGTTCCCCTTGAGCGGCAGCGTGTAACCGGAGGCGCTGTACTCGATGCGGATGCGCGAGACGACGGCACCACCGTCCCGCTCGCTCGCGAGTGGAAGCGTCGCCCCGAGCCGCGTCTCGGAGGTGGTGATGTCGCCGGCCCAGCCGGCATCGACGAACGTGTAGCCGAGCCGAAAGATGATCTCGTCGTCGGTCGGGATCGACGACCCGAGCAGCGCGCGCAGCCCCGGCGACGGATACGCGTGAAAGGCGATCTCGATGTTGTTGCCCCGATTGTTGATGCCATACAGGATCTTCCGGTTGCCGCGTGTGACGTCGACCGGCTTGATGATGACGAACGGCGCACTGAACTCGACCAGCCCTTCGGCGTTGCGCGGCGCTTTGTCGAGGTTGACGATGACCGCGTTCACCGGGTCCTCGGGATCGACCACCATGTAGACGGTGCCGACCAGCCGCTCGAACGGCCCAGACGTGCCGATCGCCGCGCCGTCCGCATACGGCGTCGTCCGTTCGACGACCAGCCGCACCACACGCGCATCCGCGTCCATCCGCGCGAACACCACCACGAGGGCGGCGACGGCGACGGGACGAGCTGTCTTGAGCACAAGCGTAACCTCCGGCTCTTCTAAAGTTCGTGTGGGTCACTTTGCTAAGCTGACCGGGTACACCGACACGGCGCCTCTCGCGCCGCAACGACAACACGCGAGAGCGTGGAGATGCCGACCAGCAGTGCCAGAACGCGAGTGCGTTTCATCGGGTGTCTCTTCCAGCCGTCCGTGGTGACCGTCCGGCGTTGCACCGAGACGTGCGATGTCCCCGGCTGACCAGACGCGCCAACTCTGCTATGTTACCCGCTGCACGCGCACGCGTCGGCGGACACCGCTCTCGCGTGCGGCGCTCTCAAGAGGGGAAGCTTCGTGACTACACAGCCAACTCGAGAGGTCCGCGCACTGTCGTTCGTCGTCGCCATCGTCCTCCTCTTGCCGGTCGCTGCCATCCCACAAGGCCGGTCGGCGACCGCGAACGGGTCGGCCATGCCACGCACGCCATGGGGCGACCCCGATCTCCGGGGGATCTGGGACTACTGGACCTTCACGCCGCTGGAGCGCCCCGCCGAGTTTGCAGATCGGGATCTGCTGACGGCCGAAGAGGCCGCGGTCGTCGCGCAGCAGAGCACTGCTGAGGCGCTGGCGCGCGATGCGCCGCCGCCGCCAGGGCAGGTGGGTGGATACAGCCAGGCGGTCTGGACCGACCGCGCCAGAGCCACGGCCCTCACCCAACCGTCGCTGCTCGTGGACCCGCCAGACGGCAAACTTCCCCCGCTGACCCCGCAGGCGCAGCAACGCGCCGAGGCACACCGTGCGGCCGGTGGGCGTCCGGTCAGGCTACGTGTCGGCGGCGCGAACGCAGACGGTCCAGAGGCTCGAGGGGTGTCTGAACGCTGCGTCGTCGGGTTCAGCACGGGGCCACCCATGCTGCCGGCCGGCTACAACAACAACGTGCAGCTGTTCCAGACGCCCGGATACGTCGTCATCCTCCATGAAATGGTCCACGACGCCCGCATCATTCCCCTGGATGGACGCGCACCGCTGCCGACCAGCATTCGCCAGTGGCTCGGGCATTCCCGCGGTCATTGGGAGGGGGACACGCTGGTCGTTGACACGACGAATTTCACCGACAAGACCGGGAGCTTCAGCACATCCTTTGTGTCCTGGGGATCGGCGGAACGCCTGCACCTGGTCGAACGGTTCACGCGGGTGGATGCGGAGACGGTGACGTACGAGTTCACCGTGGACGATCCGGCGACGTTTGCCCGGCCGTTTACCGGCCGGTTCCCCCTGCATCGAACCAACGCGCCGCTTTACGAGTACGCCTGCCATGAAGGCAACCACGGGCTGTTCAACATGCTGAGTGGCGCGCGCGCCGAAGAACGCGCGGCAGACCAGAACCGGTGATCGCGTGGCTACCAGCCTCTGATTTTCTCGAGCGTTTCTGCGGTGACCGACGCCTCGCCCGCCGCCACGGCCTCGAGCAAGGATGCTCGTGGCGCACGCAACACGTGTGTGTCGTCGAGTCGGGGTCGGACATAGGCGAGGTCGGCGGCGTCGTGAGTCTCGTGCGCACCCCGCCGACTGCGGCAGTCCGACGCGATGACGTGCGTCGCACCGAGGACCGGGTCTCGCGCAAACCCGATTGGCAGCGCGTCGCTGAGCCCGCCGTCCGTAAACGCACACACCCGACCCTCGTACGTGATCGATCTGGCCGGAAACATGCTCGGGATCGACGCGCTCGTCGCCACGGCGTCGTAGAGACTGACGCCGGCGTGGGCGCCCGTCGCGAGATAGCGAGCACAGTCGTTCGTCAAATCGTGGCACACGATGCCGATCGCTGAAATGCCGTGATGGAGCCGGCCGAAGCGGCTCGACTCGAGCTGCCGGAGACGCCGCGGGATGATCCCGGCAAACGGCTCGATGATCGGCCGTAGCCACCGGGGAGACCGCAGGCCCACGCTGTGCGCAATCAGGTGCCGTCCTTGAAAGACGCGGGCGTTGCCGATGAGCTCCTCCATCGTCAACCCGACCGCCGCGTAGTAGGCGGCGACGACCGCTCCGGCGCTGACGCCGACGATCACATCGAGGCGAATGCCGGTGGCGACAAGACGACGCAGCACGCCCAGGTGCGCGGCGCCCCGCAGCCCACCCGCGGACAGCACGAGACCGATGCGACGGCCTGGTGTAGTCACTGCTCTCGACCGCGACCGTCACGCGCGCGGCTCGCGATGCGCCCCTCCTGGGCTCAGGTCCCACGCGATCAGCCAGACCGGCCGTGCCCTCCGACGGGGTTGGCGTCGTACTCGGCCGCTGTGACGCCTGGCTCCTGGTGAGACAGGATGGAACGGAACTTCGGGTCTAGCCAGGTGTCCCAACGATATGGGGTTGACGCACTCACGTGATTTTCACACAGACACCCGGGTGTCATGCCCTCTGTTGCGTCGCGTCGACAGGCCGCGCACGACAGGGTCCACGCCGACGCTCGCGGCCGCCCTGCAGGCGGATGGGGCTTCTGCCCCCCAGCTCGTTTCATTTTGCTGGCGCATCTTCCACGTGAAGTGGCAGGATTGCACATCGGCGCCGGCGACGTCGTCGGCCTGAGGACGGGGTTGCGGCTGGCGACGCGACTCACAGAGGCGCAGGAGGAGATGACCGATGGACGATGACGTGCAAGCAGAACTGGCCCGACTCACCGCAGAGAACGAACGGCTGAAGCGGCAGCAAGCGAGCCCACTGCGGCTAAAGGTGAGCGCGAAGGGGGCGCTCTCGGTCTATGGGCTCGGCCGCTTTCCGGTGACGCTCTACAAGGCGCAGTGGTCGCGTCTGCTCGAGAACACGGAGGACATCCGCGCCTTTCTCGATGAACACGACGGCGAGCTCAAGTCGAAAAAACAGGACGACACGACCGACTAGCGATGCTGCGTCTCACCCCGACGAGAGCAGCCGGAGCGCACCTCGCCGCGATGGATCCTCAGTGCGGCGGGGCAGCTGGGACGATCGGCACGGCGGGTTCCCGGATGCCGGGGTGGCCCGCCTCGATTCGCTGCCGCCTGACGAGCGCCGCGCCGTCCAGGGCGGCCTGTTCGTCGGCGCGACCTGCCGTCAGGAGGTTCACCATAGCGTGGTTCCCCTCATGGCACGCGTACTCGAACAGGTGATTGAGCAATTCGCTGGCGTCACGCCGCCGCATCGGGATCGCGACGGTGTAGGGCCTCGTAAAGGCCTGCGGGTCTTCGACCGTGAAGCGGTAGTCGATCGTGTTGGCGTCGGTCAGAGTGAAGCGTTCCACCAGGCGTAACGTCTCGCCCGACGCTCGATGTGTCGTTTGAATGATGTGAGACGGCTGCAAATCGCCGCCGTCCAGCCGATCGTTGAAGTGGATCGTGTCGACGACCAGGGTGTCACCCTCCCAATGACCGCGCCCGTCGCCCAGCCACTGGCGGATGCCGTCGGCGGCATGCGGGCGACCGTCCAACGGGATGATGCGCGCTTCGTGAATCATCTCCACGAGGATGACCACGTGTGTCGGCGTCTGCAGAATCTGGTAATTCGCGTTGTAGATGTTGGGAATCATGGCGATCGGCAGCGTCCGGGAAATGCAACGCTCCCACGTGTTGCGGTCGAGCCAGGAGTCGGCTTCCCCACGCCCACGGCGCGCGTCCTCTCTGGCGATCAGCCGCTGCACCGCCTCTGCTCTCATCGGGATTCTGCCGTCCGGCGGATCCACGATCAGCGACTCGCGATCGAGCTCTCCGCCGAGCTCGAGCCAGCCGGCACCCGTGCCCCCCGTGGCCCGGCTCACCGCCTGCTGAGCCAGCCGTCCGCGTTCTTGCTCTTCGGCCGTCATCCGTTCCAACGGCGTCGTGGTCGAGTTGTTCCAGAGCCCTTGGAGGTCCGGATGGCCCCACGGCGTCCTCGGCAGGATCGACGTGTCTTCACTGACGACCAACCCGTTGAGCTCGACGCTCGCCCCGGAGGACGTCCGCGCCTGGCCGGCGGCCGGCGCCGGCGCCAGCGACATGACCACCGTGATGATCGTCAACGATGTCGCGAGACCTCGATAGCGCATCTCATCCCCTCTTCTGCTGGTCCACCAGCCAACCCACACACTGGCACCGACCCGACGAGGGGTCCCGTGCCCCCGTGTGAAACCAGGCTATTCTACCCGTGGGCGCGTCAGGGATCACGCCCCGCACTGTGTCCCGGACGAGTTGTCGTATCCTTCTCGCATCGGTCCGACGTGGACGGAGGGTCTCGATGAGTCACAGCGTACGCACCTCGATCGGTCCGGCGGTCGTGTCGCTTGTGCTGCTGCCGGCGGCGGCGCTGGGCCAGGCCGGAGCCGTCCACGGCTGGACGACGCCCCGAACGGCCTGGGGTGCACCTGACCTACAGGGCATCTGGACCTCGGCCACGCTCACGCCGCTGGAGCGACCACGCCGGCAGTCGGAGCAGGCGTTGCTGACCGACGAAGAGGCTGCGGCAGTGGAACAGCAGTCCGCGCAGCGCCGGGCGGCGTCTGACGGGAAGTCCGCACCTGGCACCGTCGGCGGCTACAACCAGGTGTGGATGGATGCAGGCACGCAGATCGTGGACAGCCGGCGCACCTCGCTGATCGTCGACCCGTCGGAGGGAGTGATTCCGTGGACGTCGGAGGCCAAGATCGAGAGCGACCGCGAGCAGGCGAGATACGGCGTCGGACCGTATGCCTCCTGGCTCGACCTCGACACCGGTGAGCGCTGCATCACCGACGGCCTGCCCAACATGGTGCCGCTCCAGCCCTACAACATGAACCTCCAGATCCTGCAGACGCCGGGTGCGGTGGTGATGCTGCACGAGATGTACCACGAGCTCCGGATCATCCCCGTCGACGGCCGCCCCTTAACCGGCATCGCGCAGTGGACCGGTGAGGCGCGTGGCCGGTGGGACGGAGACACGCTGGTCGTGGAAACGGTCAACTTCGTCGACAAACCGGACACCTACTGGAGCACGCCGTGGCGTGCCGCCCGCCCCAGTCTGCGGCTCGTCGAGCGTTTCACGCGCGTCGGCCCCGAGGCGATCGACTACACCTTCACCCTCGAGGACCCGCATGCCTTCACCCAGCCCTGGACCGCGGCCGCGCCGATGACGACCGACCACGCGTCGCGCGGCGTGACGTCGGGGCAGATCTTCGAGTACGCCTGCCACGAGGGCAATCACGCGATGATCAACGTCCTGAGTGGCGCCCGCGCCCAGGACGCCGTGGCACCACCGATCCGGTAGTACCGGCTCACTCTGGTAGCGCGAACGTGAGGAGTGCGCTGCCTGCGGCGATGGCGATGAACTGGCGACCCTCGCTGAGATAGGTGATCGGGTTCGCGTAGACCGGCCCCCCCGTCTGGAATCGCCAGAGGACGTCGCCTGTCAGGGCGTCCGCCGCAAAGAAGTCACCCTCCATCGTCCCCGAGAACACCAACCCGCCCGCGGTGGACATGAGCCCAGCCCAGGGAGGCGAGTGGACCTCGACCTCCCAGACGAGATCGCCCGTCAAGGGGTGGAGGGCGCGCAGGAAGCCCTTGGGGTCTTCTCCTGTCACACCGCGCCGGCTGGCGCCCATGTAGATCTTCCCCGGCTCATACGTCGCATCGGCACGGTAGTAGATGCCGCCCTTTTCCCGGACGTTCTGATAGATGAGGTTGGTCTGCGGGCTGTAGCTGGGGCTGTACCAGTTGGCGGCACCATCGTCGTCGGGGTAGACGAGCGCGCCGTCCGTGCTGGGTATCGTCTCAGGATTCTCGATGGGCCGTCCGTCTGCATCCAATCCCAGGGCCCAGGTTTGCCTGGCGAATGGCTGTCCCACCAGGAACTCGCCTGTGACCCGGTCGAGCACGTAGTAGAAGCCGTTCCGGTTCGGGAACAGCACAAGCTGTCTCGGCTCACCTCCGAGCTCCGCGTCGAGCAGGACTGGAACCTGGGTGGAGTCGTAGTCATGAACGTCGTGCGGCAGAAACTGAAAGTACCATTGCAGCGTCCCCGTGTCGGGGTCGAGCGCGATCAGTGATTCAGAATAGAGGTTGTCGCCGCGGCGCACCTCGCCGATGAAGTCCGGCCCTGGGTTGCCCGTTCCCCAATAGAGCAGGTCGAGCTCCGGATCGTAGGCGCCGGTGACCCAGGTCGGTGCCCCACCCCGCTCCCAACTGTCTCCAGACCACGTGTCGTGACCAGGCTCGCCCGGCCCGGGCACGGTCCAGAAGCGCCAGAGCCGCTCGCCGGTGGTCGGATCGTACGCGTCGAGAAACCCACGGATGCCGTATTCGCCGCCGGCGATGCCGACGATGATCTTGTCTTGCAGTGCGAGCGGCGCCACGGTCACGGCATGCCCCATCGCGTAATCCGCCACTTCGATGTCCCAGCGCACGCGGCCTGTCCGTGCGTCGAGCGCGACCAGATGGGCATCGACCGTGCCGAGAAAGACCTGATCGTCGAGCAGCGCCACCCCACGATTCACCTGACCGCAACAGGTCACGATGCCCTCGGGCAGCGCACGGCGATACCTCCAGATGGGACGTCCCGTCCGCAGGTCGAGTGCGGTGGCATCGCTCGGCGGCTCGGTGATGTACATGACGCCGTCGACGACGAGCGGCGACACCTCGAACTTCTGCAGCGATCGGATCTGGTAGATCCACGCGGGCTGAAGCCGGTCGACGTTGTCACGGTTGATCTGGGCCAGCGTCGAGTAACGTTGTGCTCCGTACGAGCCAGAGTACGTCAGCCAGTTCCCCGGTTCGGACGCCGCATCCAGGATCCGCGCATAGGGCACTTGGGCGGCCGCCGGCGCAGCCAGGACGAGCATGAGGACGAGCGTTTTCATTGGGCTCCCTTGAGCGAGACCAAGTATGCGACGAGGTCATCTGTCTGCTCGGAGGTCAATCGTGCCGCGTAGCTGCCCATCGGCGAGCGCTGCCACTGCTGTTCGAGGACATCGAGCTCGTACTTCCAGAACGAGTGGAGTCGGCCTGACAGATCCCTGAACTGGATCGAGAACGCGTCTTCATTGACCCGGAACCCCGTCAGGGCACGGCCGTCTTTTGTGACGACCCGGAGCTGGAGAAAACCGCTGGGCACGGAAGCCTCGGGGTCGAGGAGCGCCTCTCGCAGATGGGCGGCGCTCCGGCGCGCGCCGATGTCATCGAGGCCAGGGCCGACGATACCGCCCCGGCCGCCCAGGGTGTGGCATCGCGCGCAGTCGAGCGCGGCAAAGACCGCCGCGCCGCGGCGTGCATCGCCGGGGATATCCTCCGGCTCGACGCGACCGAGCGTCTTGACGTAGGCCGCAATACTCGACACTTGACGAGGCGTGAGGGGCGAACCCGGCATCTCGGTACCAGGAATACCACGACGGATGATGTTGAACAGCGCCTGATCATCAGACGCGCGGCGCAGCCGTGGTTGCGCCAGATTCGCGCCTCTACCGCCATTCCCAAGCGGTCCGTGGCAGCTGCCGCACTGGCTTTCGTACAGCCGCTTGCCCTGTTCCATCTCGGCGGTCTGAGCCGTGACGACAGTGGGAGCTGAAAGCACGACGAGCGGCACGAGCGCGACGCCGATGGCGCCACCCGCCGCGACACCCCACCTCATCGTCTTCGTCCGGAGACGTGGCTGCATGATGGCGGCAACGGGACCCGACGGTCGGGGGTGACAGGCTCGGGCAGGACTGTGATGGCGGGGGTGCGTCCTGGACGGGTGCCGCTGGTTGTGTAGACCACACCCCTGACGCCGTCGCCGTTCGTGCCAGTGACCCCGGACGCACCGAGCCACGTGCTGGACGCGAGAGACCTGCCTACCCAAGAATGAACGATTGTATCTTGCATAGATCTCGTCAGTCGGGCGACAACCCCACGTGCAGGTCACAGCAGCCGCGCCAGATCCTGCGGCAGCGGTGACTGGAATCGGAGAAGTTCTCCAGACAACGGGTGTGTGAATTGCAGGGACTCCGCGTGCAATCCCAGTCGCCGGGCGGGATTCGTGCGCGCCTCATACTTCTGATCGCCGACGATCGGACAGTCCGCATCGGCCAGATGCACCCGGATCTGATTGCGCCGTCCCGTCTCTGGTGTCAGTTCGACCAACGCGCGAGTCGCGCGTCGCTTCATCACCCGGTACCGGGTCACCGCATGGCGTGTCCGCTCGCTGGGAGGGGCGCTGTAGACCTTGAAGGGGCTGCTCTCATCCAGGTGTGACCTCAGCACGCCGTGGTCAGCCGGCGGCTGTCCTTCCACCACGGCCAGGTACCGTTTTTCAGTCTTGTACCACTCGGCTTGCAACGCGGACTTCGCCGCCTCTGTCTTCGCAAACACCATGAGCCCGGACGTCTCGCGGTCCAACCGGTGGACGATCCACACCCGCTCCGGGCTCTGAGGATTGCCGCGGCGTACGTAGTCCGTCAGAAAGGCATAGGCGGTCTTGTCCCGTTCCGTCGCGCTGCCCATGCTCAGCAGATTCTCCGGCTTCTCGATGACAATCAGCGACGCATCTTCGAACACGACCGTGACGCCCCGTGGCAGCAGCTCTGCTCCGCTCACCTCACCCTTGGCGCGAAACGACGCCACATCCCCGGTCTGCAGAGGGTGATTGGAGCGTGTGACCGACCGTCCGTTGACGTGAATCAACCCGTACTTGAGCCACTG
>SMUZ01030806.1_pt1 | contig 16997 bp, 16 predicted proteins | sample 2456421 | NCBI WGS metagenome assembly SMUZ01 (sample SAMN11095932, study PRJNA526329) | marine sediment metagenome | biome: Marine sediment; feature: Surficial sediment; material: Deep marine sediment; isolation source: Hadal surficial sediment | place: Pacific Ocean | collected 2014-11 | depth... | reverse complement strand
GCAAGCAAAACTGTTAATGTTATTGCCCTAGACACAAAAAAATCAAGTGTCTAAAAGTAATAAACTTATCCAAATTATTGATCGGTGTTTTTTGAAAAAGTAATATTAAGTGATTAAAGTAGACTTTACAGTTTTAGGAGAAAATGGCATGATTACGGTTTTAGCAGGAGGGACAGGTTCAGTAAAGATAGTTAGAGGGTTTGTTTCTCAAGAACCCAAAGTCAATGTAATTAGTAATGTTGGAGACAATTACTGGCTTTATGGACTCTATATGTGCCCAGATATAGACACTATTGTTTATGGTTTGGCCGATTTACTCGATCAAGAAAGAGGGTGGGGGATTAAAAAAGACACATTCAACTTTTTGCGTCAAATGGAGGTTTTTGGAGAAGAAACTTGGTTTAGAATAGGAGATAGAGATGCAGCAACAAATCTAATTAGAACAAACATGCTAAAAAATGGAAAAAATCTAAGCGATATTACAAAATGGATGTGTGAGAAATTTGCAGTTACTGCAAATATCATACCGGTTACAGATAACAGTATTGAGACAAGAATAACTACAAACAAAGGAGAATTGCATTTGCAAGAATATTGGGTCAAACATAGAGGAAAAGATCCTATTGAAGGAATTCAATATATTGGGGCAGAGAAGGCTCGTCCAAATCCTGAAGCTGTAAATGCAATACATGATGCAGACATGGTAATATTGGCTCCAGGAAATCCACTAACATCAATTGGGCCAATGCTTCAGATCAAAGGAATTAGAAAAGAGCTATCAAAGATAAAGAAAAAAGTAGTAGCAATTAGTCCATTAATTGGGGATAATGCAATTAGCGGACCTGCAGCAAAATACATGCAGGCTGCGGGAATAGAATCAAACGCATATGGATTAGCAAAGATGTATTCTGATGTTTGTTCTAATATCATTATAGATACCAAAGACAAAACGCTGATAAAGAAAATTCAGAGTTTAGATATTAAAGTTTATGAAACAAAAATTACTATGAAAAATAAATTAGCTGAAGACGCATTAGCAAATTTCATCTTAAAGCAAGTACACGTATAACTTGAAAATAGCTGCAATAATTCCTGTTAAGACTTTCTCTAATGCAAAAACTCGTTTAGATTTATCCCCACATCAAATAGAAGACCTATGCAAAGTAATGCTAGAAGAAGTTTTACACACAATATCAATATCCACACAAATTGAAAAAATAATCTTAGTGACAAAAGAAGAAAAAGCAATTGAAATTGGAAAAAAATTCAACACAATTCCCATAATTGATGAAAAAGAAGAAAGTGTCAATAATGCAGTTGCACTTGCAGACAAGTATCTTTTAGAGAACGATTTTGATGCTTCAATTGTATTTCCTCAGGATATCCCATACATCAAAACCCAAGATATTGACTTTATGTTAAACTACAAGGCGCCACCAAATTTTGCAATAGTTGTGCCATCTAGAAGATTTGACGGGACTAATGCACTTGTAAGAATGCCTGTAGATCTAATGGAGACCCATTATGATGAGGACAGCTACAAAATTCACATGAATACTGCCAAAGAACACACGCTAAATGTAGCACTGATTTTTGTGAAAAGAATCATGTGGGATGTAGATAATACTGAAGATTTGGAATTTATACTCGAACAAAATGAAAAACCTCAGATTGCAGAAAAAATTAAAAAAATTTTAGGCACAGACTTGAAAGATATTTCAAAAGAATGGTAAAATAGACGTTTTCGTGTGAGATCATCAACAGACTTATAAATAATAAATTAGAAAATCTTAAATATTATCATAAAATGTTTTGGTGAATATAAAGATGGTTAACACAGAAAATACAAGGGAAAGATGTCCCAGATGTGGAAAAGGCAATATAGTTTCAGATGCCAACACAGGGGAAAATTTTTGTGGAAAATGTGGATTTGTAATTACCGATAAAATAGAAGAGTCAGGACCAGAATGGAGATCATTTTCAAACGAGGGTGAAAACAAAAGCAGGGCAGGAGTTCCAACTTCACTTGCCATGCATGATATGGGATTAGCAACTGTAATCAATCCTCAAAATAGAGACGCAACTGGAAAGCCACTTACTGCTGCTATGAAAAGTACAATTGAAAGACTCAGAACTTGGGACAGTAGAAGCCAAGTTCATGAACCAGTAGATAGAAACTTTAGACAGGCATTTAGTGAATTAGACAGATTAAAAGATAAACTTGCAGTAGGAGATCCAGTTGTAGAAAAAGCAGCATACATTTACAGAAAAGCGCTTGAAAAAGGACTTGTCAGAGGACGTTCAATTTCAGCATTGATTGCATCAGCACTTTATGCAGCATGTAGAGATACAGAAACTCCAAGAACATTAAAAGACATAGGGCAAGCAAGTAACATTAAACGAAAAGACATTGCTCGATGTTATCGTCTATTACTAAGAGAACTGAATTTGAAAATGCCTGTGGTTGATCCAGTTAAATGTATTTCAAGAATTGCAAGCAAAGCTGGATTATCTGAAAAAACAAAAAGAAAAGCAACAAAAATTTTACAGACTGCGGAAAAACTCAAAATTTCTTCAGGAAAAGACCCAATGGGATTAGCAGCTGCTGCACTTTATGTTGCATGTGTAACACTTGGAGAAAATAAAACACAGCGAGATGTAGCTGAAGCAGCAGGAGTGACTGAGGTTACAATTAGAAATAGATACAAAGGCTTGAAAGTAGCATTAAATCTCTAACTATCTTTTTTTAAAATATTAATTTTAATTTCGTTCAAAAATTGTTTTTCATTCTAAATCAAATTTTCTGACTAATAATTTGCTGTTTTTTTAAACCATAAAGGGATGAGATTCTTTTTTAGAATAAAATCTACATACAAATAATATAGAAATTGATAAAGCACCTGTAATCAAGAACAATAGTTCTAATGAGAACATCATTGAATGAGAAAATGCATCCTTGATTGAAATAAAATTTAACTGAGAAATGAAATGCGCATATGAAAATACAAAATAATTTGTTGCCCAATGAATCAAAAGACAAGTCACAAAACCATATCTAAGATAGACCCATCCTAAAATAATTCCACTTGCAGCAGCTTGAGTAAATTTACCTTCACTCCAAGATTCACCTAAAGCAACATGTGCAAACCCAAAAATAATTCCAACAAAAACAATCAAGAAAATTGCTTTTTTAGAATCATGAATATATAGAGTACCAGGATTCCATAAACATTTAAAAAAATATTTTACAGAAGATTTGTGAGAATAAATAGCAAATAGTGGAATCCCAATTAAGATTAGGCGAAATCCAAATTCTTCTACTAATGGAGAAAGGTTGACATAAAAAAATTGGATAAGATCGTTATCAATAAGAGTAGGAATTGTTACAATGCCAAATCCTTCTTGAACAAAATTAATCAATGCAGAAATTAAAATCAATATTGAAAACCACTTTATTACACCAAACAGGTAATTTGAATTGGTGTCATATTTTCCAAAAGATATTATCGATGATAGGGATTTCAGAAATCCTTGTTTTGGACCTAACATCGCAATTACAAAAATTACAATATAAAAAGTCCATAATATAACAAACACATCGCCAATACTGACATCAATTGGAGCTTGATACATTTCTGTCCCATTAAAAAGTTCTAAATGAGTTAGAGGATATTCATAATTGATGTCACCACCAATTTCACTTTCAAAAACAACAAAAATTCCGATTGGGAATGAAATAACAAGTAAACCAAAAATTACAGATAATGATGCAGTGAAAGGAATTCCAAGAGCTTGGAGAATTTTGTTTGAATTTTGCAATTTGTTCTAATGTAGTTCTATAGTTTCTGCTGAAAATCCTAATCCAATCAAAGTCTCTTTAATGGTTTCTCTATGATCACCTTGTAAGAAGATATAGCCTTCTTTTGCAGTTCCCCCACAAGCGTATTTATTTTTGAGTTCTCTAGCAACGGATTCTAAATTGTTTAGTTTAGGATCTAATCCTTCAATCATAGTGCCCTTCTTCCTAAATCGTCGGGTTTCTAATCGAATTATAATTTTTGTACTGTCTTTGGCAAGTTCACCACAAGCACACAAGTCATCTGGAAGACCACAAGTACTACAAATTACTGCCATTCGTTCGAAATAAAATCGCTTATACGCACTATTAAGCCTTGTTTGAATACCAATTAGAAATCAAAAACAATGGGATTTTTTAGACAGAAAATCAAAGAAAAACTGTGTCAAAAGATCTCACAAAAAAAGCTGTTGAAATGTTGCTGAAAGGTGGAACATTGCTTAGTGAGCGTTGTCCCTATTGTAAAGGGGTGAGAGTGATGAAAGACGGACATGCATTATGCATCAGTTGTGGGCGTGAACCTGAAAAAAAAGACATTCCAAAAGAAAAAACCACAGAAAAAACAAAATCATCTTTAGAAGGAACTCTGCAAAAAAAGATGGAGTCTCTATCAAAGGAACTTGAACAGGAAAATAATCATGAAAAACAGCAAGAGATTCTAAAATCGATCAATTTGTTATTGGAAACTATAGAAAAAATGAAGAATGGGCAATAAGGTTTTTATGTTAAAATCTGGGTTTTTGAATTGTTATGAGCAGTAAGAAGAGCAAAGCAGCACCACTTCCAGCATCAAGTGGCGGTCTCATGAGATTCTTTGAAGATGAGACAAAGGGATTCAAAGTAGATCCAAAAATTGTAGTATCAATTCCTATCAGTTTAATTGTAGTTTCATGGTTAATCGATATCTTTCTAGCTCCGTGAAAAAATAATGCAAAAAGCTCCAGATGATGTTTCAAACATACACAACAGATTTTCCCTCACTCTGATCAATCCATCATCACATTACTTTTCTTTAATTGCCTCATTAATTGTTGCAACAGTGATTACAGTTATAACATATTTGGGATATCTTGGTTCAGATGATTTCTGGTTTAGAATTCCTCTTGTCATAGGGGTTTTAGCAATAACACAATTACTTGATACTAGATTTACAAAAAAGAAAGAATATTCTAAATCGCTTCACGTATCACTTTTTGCTAACTTGTTATGGATAGCGACTCTGTTAATGGGATTATTAGCAAGTTTTGTCTTATCAAAAGAAACATCTTTGTTTTTTGTAACATTTGGAATGTTTTTGTTTGCAAGTATAAGAATTGGTGTTTTTACAACTACTCTAGGAGTTAGTATCAAAAAGATTTGGGCAATTTGTTTGATACAACCACTTGCAATGTTTCTAGTATTAATTCCACAAGATATGTGGATTCCAATGCTTACAAATCCAATGTCATTAGGATATGGGATAGTATTTTTGATTATTGCTACTGCTTGGTCTCTAATTACAGATAAAGCAGGAAGGCCAGGAATGCAAAGTACACATAAAACAATTCAAGCATATTTAGCTTCACAAAAAAATGACTTTGCTGAAGCAGAAGAGTTGATGGAGCAACGCTCTAGTAAGACAAAAGTATCTACATCTCAAATTAGACTGCTATCATCTAATGGAAATACAGAATTTAGGATGATTTTACCAGAAATTCATCCAGGACCATATCACCCAGTAGGAGGAAGCAACATACCTTATCTAATTTACAAAAATTTCAATTCATCAGCCATGGTATTGCATAGCATATCAGATCATTCACTAAATTTACCCTCAAAAAATGAAGTAGAGAACTATCTAGAAAATCTAGAAAACAGCAAGGTCAAAGATGAGGGGCTTGTTTGCACAGAGCCAGTAACAGTTCAAATTAACAAAGCAAGGGTTACGGGTTTATTATTTGGAAAAAATCCATTATTGTTTTTATCCTTATCGCCACATGGAATGGAAGATATTCCATGTTACATGAAAACAGAGATAGAACAGTATGCAAAAAATCGAGATTATGCAAGAACAATGATTGTAGATAGCCACAATGCAATGGGTTCTGAAATTTCAAAAGAGAATGGAGAAGACATGCTAAAGGCTGCCAAGTCTTGTTTAGACTCATTGATGACAAAAGAGAACTATCAAATCGAATTTGGATATGCAAATTCTGATGACATGGATGTCTGGACTGAAGATTTAGGAATGGGTGGCCTTGGAATAATATGTCTAAAAATCAATGATAAAAAATACTTCATAGGATGGGCCGATGCAAATAACATGGAAAATGGGATAAGAGAGAAAATCGTAGAAAATTTTACAAAAATGGGCTATGATCTTTTAGAGATTTGTACATCAGACACTCATTATGCCCCAGTTAAACCTAGAAACAGAAATGGGTACTATCAATTAGGTTTAATTACAGATTCTGAAAAATTATCAAAATGGTTTTTGTACATTGCCAAAAATGCTGAAACAAAAACAACAACTGCAAAGTATGAAATATTGGAAAACCAAGCAGATGTAAAAATTATGGGGCAGGGAATATTTGAGGACTTTTCTAAAGCACTTGACAACTCTTTGAAAATATCAAAAGGATTTATGATTGGAGGAGTGTGTCTTTTCATAACTAGTTTGTTTTTATAGTCTTCATCTGATCAATATTTCCATAAAATTCATCAATAAATGAAGAAAATTGGAAAATAGGTACAACAGGCACGCTTTCAATGAAATCAACTTTATCTTTATACAATGTAACAATTACAGGTACAGATATTGCCCCAGGAGTTTTTGCAACATAGTGTTTTGTTCTTTCAATTTGTTTTTTGACAACGGTTGTTAGTGATGAAGTGTTGTAACGCTTCCAATGTTTACAATCAATTAAAATTGCAATACCCAATCGAATACCAATAACATCAATTTCCATTCTAGGTTTGGTCAACATCATGTTCTTAATTACTGCAAAATTTTTTGATGCCAAAATTGCTGCAGTCAACCCTTCAAAATCTTTCCAATCTAATGCAACTGAAATTTTATCAATTGGAAAACCTTTCTCAAGCAATGCTACAGCAATTTTTAATTTGTCACCATCTTCAAAATAATATGAATTGTCTTGTTTTGTTCCAATGTTATTTTTTATGAATTCATCTAAAATTGTTTCGGAGTCAATAATATTCAGTTTTGTAACAACAGAAAAATCCTCAACGGATATACCACCTACAATAATTCCTTGTAATCCAACAATCATTTTAGAGTGAATTTTCAACTGCATGTTTTGATTCATGTGAGTGATATAGGTTTTAGGAGATAATAATCTCAGGGTATTATAACATAGATTTTATTAGAAGCGTTTTGAATTAGGATTATGAAAAAATTGCTAGTTGTCATACTAGCTCTTTCAATTGCAACTTTAATGTATAATGAATCATTTGCAGAAAAAAGTACCTTTTTTGATTCAGTAAAATTCATTCAGTATTTAGATGAGAATACAGCGTTAGAAGAAGTACGGAATGGGAATCTAGATGTTTATTATTATACAATTTCACCAGACAGGTTGGAAAATTATCAGGCAAGAGAGGGATTGAAAGTTTTTGATTCTACAGGAGGGTCATATAGTATTCTAGTCAATCCTGCAGAATCTGAAGAATTCAATCCATTTTCAAGCAAAGATATCAGATTTGCTCTAAATTATTTGATAGATAGAAAATTAATTGTAAATGAATTGATGGGAGGGTATGGATATCCAATCATTTCTTACTATAGTCCATCAGATCCAGAATATCTTACAGTTATTGAACAACTAGAGACATTTAATTTCAAATACAATCCTGCTTTTGCAGAAAAAATCATCTCTCAGGTACTAAAAGAGAAAGGAGCTGTCAAAATTGAGGATAAATGGCAGATTGATGGAAACCCAATAGTAATTACAATTTTTATCAGAAGTGATGATCCAGTCAGAAAATCAATAGGTGAAATTTTAGCAGCTGAGTTACAAAAAATTGGATTCACCATCAAAAAGGATTTTGGGGATCTGAACAAAGCATTTGTTGTGGTATATGGTTCAAACCCTTTTGATTTGAAGTGGAGTTTATACACTGAAGGATGGGGACGTTCTGCATTTGTAAGGTATGATTCGATAGGATTAGGGCAAATGTATTCTCCTTGGTTTTCAAACATGCCAGGATTTAATAATCCATCATACTGGAATTACAAAAATGACAGATTAGATGCACTAACTCAGAAAATATACACTGGGGGTTTTGAGTCATCAGAAAAAAGATCACAGTTGATTCAAGAAGCAGTTGTTGAAGGAGTAAATGAGTCTGTTAGAATTTTTATAGCAAGCAAAATTGATCAATATGTTGCAAATGAAAAAGTTGAAGGAATAGTAAATGACTTTGGTGCCGGGGTTCCAAGTAGATTCACACCCATTAACGCTAAAAGCAATAGCGATGAGTTTGTAATTGGTGTAAAACAAATCTATCAAGGAGCATGGAATCCAGTCATGGGATTAACTGATACTTATAGCAGACACATTTGGGGAATAGTTTCAGATCCTGCAACATTCAAGCATCCCTTTACAGGAGAAACGTTTCCCATTAGAGCAAGCTGGCAAGTTGAAACTGCAGGACCGAATGAAAAACTAAGTGTTCCTCAAGAGGCAAAAATTTGGAATCCAACATTCCAAAAATGGGAGAATGTTGCACCAGATGCACTTGCAACAAGTAAGGTAACATTTGATTATAAATTTAGTAATTGGCATAATGGACAAGAAATGGATATCAATGACATTTTACACTCACTATATTTCACAATAGAGTGGGGAACTCAAATTGATGAGAACGATAGAACTTTTGACACCGAATTCACACCAAGAGCTTCACAGATTATTCAAACAATCATTGGAGTGAACCCAATTGATGAGGATACAATAGAAGTTTATGTTGATTATTGGCATTTTGATGAAGGAGAAATTGCAGACTGGGCAGTACTGTGGAATTCAATGCCATGGGAAATTTCATCTGCAATGGAGAAAGCAGTGATGGATGGAAAAGTATCATTTTCAAGATCTGGAGCTACAAGCAAAAGTGTAAGCTGGTTATCATTAATTATTCCAAAAGATGCACATCTTATCAAAGATTATTTGCAAGAATTCAAAGATTCTAACTACATTCCTGCATCGTTAAAAGAGAATTATCAAAATTATGAATATTTTCAAAATAGATATGATTCCTCAATAAAATGGATTGAAGCCAACAATCATGCAGTGATTAGTAATGGTCCATTTTATTTGGAATCATATGCGCCAGAATCACGAACAATTACAGTAAGGGCATTTAATGATGATTCATATCCATTTAAGATTGGAGAATGGGCAGAATTTGAAAAAGCAGAATTGCCAACCATTACAAACATAGAAATGAAAAATATCATTCAGAGAGGAGAAGAATTTGTAATGAGAGTGGAGGCTGACCATTCAGATTCCATTCGATACTTTTTGACAAATAGTGAAGGGAAGATGGTATCATCAGATACGCTCAAAATAGAAGGAAGTGGAATTACTATTCGTGTACCATCAGAGAAAACAAAAGATTTGGGAATAGGGGCAAACAATATCAAGATATTTGCAATTTCAAATTCTGTGCTAAAACCTGATTTTTACGAATCAAGTTTTATTGTAACTAACTATGAAACAAAATTACCAACTAGTTTGTATGACAACATAGAATTTACAGAAGATAAACCAGAGTATGGAGTTTGGATAATACCAATACTTCTCATTATCGGAATAGTGATTTATCTTAAGAAGAGACGACCTATAACAGCCTAAAATCTTTTAGAATTGATTCTATTTTGTCTTCATTTTCAAGTTTTGAATATTCATCTAAGAGATTTTGATTAAGTTCATAGAAAGTATGTCCCCATTTGAATTTGTCAAGTAATTCTAAACCTTGTTCTTTGAAACCCAAAATGAATAATGAAGCAGATAATGCTTCTGCAGTAGTAAGTTTGTTTAGTTTTGTATAATTTACAGGGTTTCCTGCAAGTAATGGAGGAAGTTTTCGTTTGATGCCATTAAATTTTTTAGAAAAGGCTTGGTCTACTAGATTCCAAGAGCAATCGATGCCAACAATAGAATTAATTGAAGATTTATCTTTAGGCAGCAGGGTCTTTTCAGAAAAAGGATCTAAAACCAATCCTTTATTGCCAATCTTTTTAATTTTTTGAGCAAGACCAAATTTTACCATCTTTGCGGCGGTACATTTTTTTGGATCATCTTGGTAAAACATCAAAACTTGTAATTTCACTTCAGTCAATTATAAAATGAATGGTATTTTGAATTTACTCTAGAGTTTTGTATGTGACTTTGTAGTAGAATCGTGAAACTTGGTCATCTTTTATGACTTCAATGTTCCAATTTGCGTCAGGTAAAAATGCAGTAGAGGATTCAGGTAGGATGCTGAATTTTTCTAGGCGTACATCTGGACCGCTATATCTCACATTGAGACTAATTCCATCAACTTCAACAACATCATAGATTTGTCCTTGTTTTCTTGTAGATTCTCTAACTAGACAATTAGCATCAGGACCAATAATACATGTGCCAGTAACAGTTGATATTTTTAGATTGACGATGGATTCATCTGCTCTAGAAGGCGTAATCAAAGAACCAGAAAGAACTCTAGGGGCAATAGTTACATCATCAATAGTTTTTTCCTCAGTAAAAATAGAAATTGTTTTTTCAGTGATTCGGTTTTCTTTCTCAACTATAGTAATTTGAGGTTTTTTAATCACAACAAATTGAATAGATTTTGTCTCAAAGTCAGCATCAACTGTTATTTCGTATGAGCCAACAGCAGACATAGAATCAGGAATTACAAATTCATGAGTAAATGAACCAGAAGGACTTGGACGAATAGAAGTTATAGGACTAACATGTACTCCGCAAATAAATGAACCACATGTGATCTCAGCATCCGTTTTTTGAATAACACTTACATCAAATTTTTCAAGATAGATTAACTTATTTGGCTTTCCAAAAATTATTACTGTATCACCAGGATGATATTCTGATTTGTCAGTAGATACTAAAAGAGATACTGGTTCATCAAGACCGAAAACAAAATCATTAGCTACGCTAAATGTTGCTTCAGTTCGAATATTGTTGTAAAGTGCTTTTACAGTATAGGGCCCTTGACTAAAAATTGTGATAGGCAATTCAAAGAGACTCAAGAATTCACCGCCCTGATTTGGATAAACAGAAGATTCATGAATTTTTTTGAATGGGAAAGTTCCATCAGCTATTGTGATATGTACTCTTTCTGGAACAACTAATCCTTCATTACCTTGTTCACGTAGGATAACATTTCCAATCACTTTTAATTTTTCACCAGCCTTGTACAGTGATTTTTCAGTAGACACAAAGAGGGGAGTTGTAGATAAAGAGTCATTTTCAGGATCTGAAGAAACTTTGAAGAAGAGATCTTTGCTATAGGTATCAGTAGCTACCCTAATTTTGTAGACTCCAAAATTAGATTTTGTTACATCTCTTTCATCATCATCGATTTTGATATTTTGATATTTTTCAGTAATAGGGGTGATCCACGACCATGAGAAACGTTGACTGTCAACAGGAGTACCAGAACTTGCTGCTGTCCCATCGGGCCTTGTCAATAAGATAGTAACGGAACTATCACCAGTAGGAGGAAGCACACCGGTCAGATAGACAGTTTCACCTAGACCATAAACTTCCTTGTCAAGTGAAATAATTGCTCCATCTTTCAAATCAAGAGGATCAATGATGGTGAAAGTTTTTGTTACAGTGTTGTCCGCATATTGAGATGTTACAACATAGTTTCCTTCAGGAAAGATACTGGTAGTAATATCAATTTGAACTGAATAACTTCCCGAAGTTTCAGGAATTGCTGTAAAGTCATAGGCAACAACTACACCTCCACTTATTCTTGTTTTTGCTTCTTTTAGCAAACCAATAATTTCTAGAGGAGTGCCATCTTCATGAGAAATGGAAATTTTAACAGATGATCCAGTTTGATAACTTGAATTGCTAAATGGATCTTTGACAAATCCACTAATGATCATTTTATCGCCAATTTCATAGACTTCTTTGTCAGATACAATCGTTAATGGTTCAGATGATGCAACAAAATTTTCAGGATCAGTTACTGCGTGAATTATAACAGTTGCAGAGCCTATATCCTTTGAAACAGTAATTCTGTAATCACCTAACCTAATCTGATTGTTGGGAATTGTGAAAGTGTAAGTAAAAGAACCATCTCCCATGATTGTTACCCCGTCTTTGATTTTAAATCCAGAACTACTTACAGATAAGATAAGTGAGGATTGTTTTGTTTGTATAATCTCCAAGTCTAATGTACTAATCCAAACTTGGTTTAGTCTACCAGTAATTTTGACTTCATCACCTAGACCATAAGCCACTTTATCAGTCCAAAGAGAAATTGGCACATCTTCTTTGAAATCCTCTACTACCTCAAAAGTAGTTGAAACAGGCTTGCCAAAATATTCAGCATTAATCTCATAAGTTCCATAGGCTGGATCTACAGTTGTTATGAATACACTAGTTGTAAATTCGCCGTTAGTTGGAAAGAGAACTCCATTATAGATTATTTCACCGCGAGAATCTTTGAGAGTAAATTTCATTCCCTCAAAAGGAATAATTTCTGTAGCAAAACCAGAAATCAAAACTGTTTGTCCTGGAATATATTGAGATTTATCAGTGATCATACTAAGTGACCCAACTACTTTTTCTTCCTGTACAATTAATTCAAATCCTACCGAGAAACTTGTATTGGCTGTTGCTCCAGCATAATTTACAGACACATTATAAGTTCCTTCATTGATTCCAAGGACAGAATGTAAGCTAAGAGTTGTTTCATAGTTTAGATTTAGATCAGGGTATAGAGATACAGTTTTGTCAAAGTTGGGGCCTAAAATATGTACTTTAATCAGTTCAGGTAAAAACTCTGGTTGTACAGGATTGACTTCTTCAGAAACACTTCCTTGAATTACTGCAACATCACCAAATACATAGGAAGGTTTTTCTGATGAAATTGTTACAGTAAGTTCTTTTGATTCTTGGGTTTCTATTAGTTTACCATTTGTAAAACCTGCAGTAGAGGTAGCAAATTTCCAATCATCAGAACTATCAAAGTCATAACCATCATAAATTCTCTGCCATGACGTAAAGTCGTTTTGAATATCAGCAATAATAGGAGTCTTATCAATTACAATACCGTTTTCATCTCTAAGTTCAACAGATTCATATGAATCTGTAAACCAAACACTTTGATATTGATATTTTAAAAATTGTCCTGGTTCAATTATTGTACCAAGAGGAATAGTCATTGTTTTTTTGAGAACAGTTGTAGATGCAATTTCCCAACCACCTAAATCAATATCAGAATCAGTAGGATTGTAAAGTTCTACCCATTCAGATATAGATGCTGAATCATCACCAGGAGGATTAATGTCCACCTCGTTAATTACAACATTATTAGAACTGGTCTGAGCATATGCAGGGACTAGGATCCCTACAAGTAAGAATATAGAAAATACTATAGATAGATTCTGATTCATTGCTGGTTCCTGATTTGATAGGCTAAAAGACTCATTTTAGAATGAAATTGAGGAAAAGTTGAGCTTGTTGTTAAAGTCATATATCTTAAAACCATCAAAAATTAACCTGATTTTTCAGTATTAAGGAATTCGTAGGAATTATTCCTGAGAATAGTCACAATTTGGACATTTTTTATTTAATATTTTAGAACCGCATTCCATGCAGATTCCTTCGCCTACTTCTCTTTCAATTGATTGTGTTCTCTTTCCAACATACACTTTGATTCCTAAATACATAATCACCACTATAATAAGCGCATAAGCAAGTCCCGTGAAGGGTGTCAGGCCAATCATAAAAAGCAAAAGTCCTACAATCAAAAGGATATCTCGTCTTTCAAATTTCAACAAAATCAAGTCATCATAGAATTGATAAAAACATACCGGAGCTCAGAGCCATTAGTTTACTTCATTTCAAAGTCATTACTCTAACTCTTCTTCATTGCTCGGCAGTAGTACTATGTAACAATTTGATAATAAGATAATGATTAGTGGTGGGACCGGCGAGATTCGAACGCGCGACCTCTGCGTCCCAAACGCAGAATCATACCAAGCTAGACCACGATCCCAGTAAATTCTAAAAGTTACCCAATTTAAGCTTCACAGATAATCATTTTAATGGCACTCAAAGGATCAAAAATGTGCAAATCGAAGATTACATCAAAGCAGGAAAAGTTGTTGCGGAAGTAAGAGAGAAGGTCAGGGTAAAAGATTGGGTTGGAAAAACAGTTTACGAAATTTGTGAAGAAGTCGAAGATGAGATTAAAAAAAGAGGAGCAAAATGTGCATTTCCAGTAAACACTAGTATTAATGAAGTTGCAGCTCATTATACTGCAGAACCAAATGATCCAATTACAATCAAAGATACAGACTTGGTAAAAATTGATCTAGGTGCACAAATTAATGGTTACATTGCAGATACTGCAGTAACTGTTTGTTATGATGTCCAATTTGATGGTTTGGTACAAGCAGCTGAAGAAGCATTAGGAAGTGCAATGTCTATGATAAAATCTGGAGTAAAGGCAAGTGACATTGGACGTACTATTGAAGCCACAATAAAACAAATGGGATTCAAACCAATTGCAAATCTTAGTGGACATTCATTAGGACAATACACAATACATGCTGGAAAATCCATTCCAAACATTTGGTCAATTGGTGGATTTTCACTTTCAGAGAATTCTGCTTATGCATGTGAGCCATTTGTAACAACAGAAAAAGGTGGAGGATTTGTCAGAAACGGACAAATAAAAAATATTTTTGCAATAAATTCACGAAAGAAAACAAAAGATTCTGAAGCCGACAGATTGCTTGATTTTATTTGGGATAATTTTAACATGCTGCCATTTGCATTAAGATGGATAACAAAAGAATGGGAAGAAAAGAAAGCAAGAGAATTACTAGGAATTTTGATTAAGAAAAAAGCAGTACAATCTTATCCTATTCTTATTGAAGTAAATGAGCAAAGAGTTGCTCAAGCTGAGCACACATTCATTCCAATTGAGAATGGAGTAACAGTAACAACTAGGACTCGATAAAAAATTCAAAATTTATTGTTCAATACTTTCACCAAATATTTTTTCAATACTTGTCATTCCATCACATGAAGTGCATTTTGATGATTCAGAAAATAAAATATCACCTTCGGTAAATTTTCTTTTTCTTAGCATTCCACATTTTTTACATTTTTCAACAGCATAAGCAGTAGTAATTTTTTTCTTAGAGAAAATCATTGAGGAACTCCAGCAGTATTACCTACGCCAATTATCAGCACAGACTGATCTTGTTTGGTGTTTTCTTGAATCATTTCATAAACTTGTGAGCGCACAACATCTGCTTGATCAGCAATTTCTTTTGTCATCAAAGTTATTGCTTCCTTAACTGATTGCTTAACCACTATAGAAAAGACAGGGATGTTATTGGCAGTAGCAATTTCTTCAATCTGAAATCTATCAATTCCAATTCCACCAATGGCTGCACCAAAACCTTGTGCAACAGATGCAGAATCTTCACCTTCCATTTTCAATGCAGCATCAATCATAATTATTGCATCAAGTTTGTTGCCTGAAACAATTGTTTCTAATGCATCAGCAGGTCTTCCTACAGTAGAACTTGGCCCTTCGGCTTTTAAAAGAAATAATTTTCTATTCTCAAATTCAGTTTTTGCAAGAACAGTTTGAAATGCAACAGTTTCTTTTTGACTATCAAGCATCATTTTTCCTACAACCATTGGACCAATTCCATCTCCAACAGGTTGTCCTGCTTTAAACGCTGGAATTGCTTCTTTCATTGCCTCTGCATGCTCCATTATAAAAGGAAGAAGCATCTGAAGAGGTAGAATTAGGGGATAATTATTTTGTTTTTTTGCAGTCAAGTACATGTGATTAACGATTTTGTAAATCATTTGTAATGAAGAAGCAATTTCAAGTAAAGTTTGTACTTTAGCTAATTCAAAATCACTGATTTCTGGAGAAAGCAATTTTACATGTTTTCTAGTATAATCTTCTCTTGACCTAACAGTATGTCTTACTTTGTCAACTATGCCATTAGGATCCATATCAACTGGCATAATTGTAAAATAATCTAAAAATCTGTCAATTTTTTTTATTGGGTCATCTTTAGTTTTCAAATTTTTTTTAATGTAGTCAATTAACTCATTTCTTGATTCATCTTTAAAACCATCAAGTTTTTTGATTGCTTTTTTAATTTCAGCAGAAGTAATGTAGAGTTGGATTCGTTGCCCATAAAACACAAAGATGATTATTGGGATTATCCAGATTAGCATCATTATTGGATTTGTGTCGTCACTCATTGCAAATACCTGATTAAAGTCAAAATTTGTAAAATTCACTAAACTCAGCGTTTATCAGATCTAAATTAAATCATTCGTCCAAGTTTTCAAAGAGTAAATTTGTCTCAAATTCCAAAAAAGTATACTGCTAAGTAAAATAATGACGAGTGCTTTTATTATAGTTCAAATACAAAAAACTGAATATGCCACAAACAAAACCAATCGTAAGCGTGGAAAACGTTGTGGCTTCAGCAGATGTAGGTCAAAAGATGGATTTGAATGAAATCACTAGAACATTTCCAGATGTAGAATATCATCCTGATCAATTTCCAGGTCTAGTTTTTAGATTAAAGAGCCCAAAAACTGCAACGTTGATTTTCACTTCAGGTAAAATGGTATGTACTGGTTCAAAATCTGAAGATATGGCAAGAAAGGCAGTAAAAACAGTTGTACAAAAACTTCGAAAAGGTGGAATTAAAGTAAAAAAGGATGCTACAGTTACAATTCAAAACATGGTAGCTTCAATCAATTTAGGCGGAAGAATCCATTTGGAACAAGCAGCAAGAACATTACCAAGAAGCATGTATGAACCAGAACAATTTCCAGGACTTATTCATAGAATGCTCGATCCAAAAACTGTGATATTGTTATTTGCATCAGGAAAATTGGTATGTACT
>SMUZ01046108.1_pt1 | contig 17009 bp, 16 predicted proteins | sample 2456421 | NCBI WGS metagenome assembly SMUZ01 (sample SAMN11095932, study PRJNA526329) | marine sediment metagenome | biome: Marine sediment; feature: Surficial sediment; material: Deep marine sediment; isolation source: Hadal surficial sediment | place: Pacific Ocean | collected 2014-11 | depth... | reverse complement strand
GCACGACTGCCGTGCTGCCTGCAAGGAAGCAGCTTCCTGGCTCGAGTTGGTTCGTTGGATCGACGCGCAACCAAAAACCACAGCCGTCACCGTGCGGGAATTGCGTCAACGGCCACGAGCCGCCGCCAGGCACAACATAGCCAACCCGCGCGCAACCGCTTAGCTTTTCCAGAAATAAATCCCAGCGCAACCCTGCACCGGAGCTTCGGCCGCGCCCAAAACACGAGTATTGTGTACAGGCTCGACTCGACCCTCGGTTGGATCTGTCCCCCTCACTCCCTGTGGCGTGAGGATTTTATTTACCACTTTTTGAATCACCCGCGCTCATGTTGCAACTCATAGACATCTCCTTAAAACGCGGCGAGCGTATGTTGTTCGAAGGCCTTTCCTGCACCGTACACCCTGGCCAGAAAGCTTCGCTGACCGGCCGCAACGGATCTGGTAAATCCACGCTATTTGAACTCATTCTGGGGCGTTTACACCCGGAGACAGGTGATCTGCTGAAACCCGCAAGTTGGCGCCTCGCACACATGGCACAGCAAGTCGTGTTAAGCGACCGCGGCGCCCTCGATTACGTTCTCGACGGCCATAAACCATTGCGCCGTGTGCAACGCAGGCTCGAGCGAGCAGAGCACAACGGGGACGACCTGGAACTCGCCCATCTGCATGCCGAGTACGCCGACGTCGGTGGCTACGAAGCAGAGGCCCGGGCGGGAGAGATCCTTCACGGCCTGGGATTTACTGGCGAGGATTTCCAACAGCCTTTCCGAAGCTTCTCAGGCGGCTGGCGCATCCGCTTGAACCTCGCTCAAGCCTTGATGAGCCCGTGTGATCTGTTATTGCTGGATGAGCCAACAAACCATCTGGATCTGGATACCACTCTTTGGCTTGAATCCTGGCTGCAGCGGTTCGCCGGAACATTGTTGATCATCGCCCACGATCGCACTTTCCTCGATGCGGTGACGGATCACACGCTGCACATCGATCATGGTCACATCGACACCTATCGAGGCAATTACTCTTCTTTCGAGCGACAACGTGCCGAGGCGCTCGCACACCGTCAAGCCGCCTACTCAAAGCAGCAGACTCAGATCAAACACATGGAGCAGTTCGTCACACGCTTTCGAGCCAAAGCAAGCAAAGCCAAACAAGCCCAGAGTCGGTTGCGCGCCCTCGAGCGGATGACGGTGGTCGCTCCCGTATATGCCGAGTCACCCTACCGATTCAGCTTCACAAACCCCGATAAAATGTCGCATCCGCTCATCAGCCTACTTGACGTGGCAATTGGATACGGCAAACAACCCGTGTTAAGCGGTATCCGTCAATCTATTCTACCGGGCGCCAGAATCGGCGTGCTGGGTACTAATGGAGCCGGGAAGAGCACGTTACTCAAGTGTCTGGTCGGCAAGCTCGATCCAATCGAAGGCGAACTTATTTTTGGCCAGCACGCCAAGGTTGGCTATTTCGCCCAGCACCAGTTAGAAACGCTCGACTCTCGATCTTCGCCGTTGCAACAGCTCACAGATGCCAAGCCAGACGCCCGGGAACAATGGTGTCGAAACTATCTGGGGAGCTGGGGATTCGGCGCCGACATGATTGAGCGGCGGGTTGCAACGCTCTCAGGCGGTGAGAAAGCACGCCTGGTCCTGGCACTGATCGCCTTGACCCAACCCGCGCTGCTGATTCTCGACGAACCCACCAATCATCTGGATCTCGAGATGCGCGAAGCACTGGTGATGGCACTGCAGGACTATACGGGCGCACTGATCCTGGTGTCTCACGATCGCAGCCTGCTGCACCGAACGGTGGATGAGCTCTGGCTCGTCGATTCAGGCAAGCTGCATCAATTTGCTGGCGGTCTGGATGATTACACCGCTTTGCGCCGACCCACGCCGGCAAAATCCGTCACACATGGGAAAAGGGCTGAGCGACGAGCCGCGGCAGAAAAACGTCAACAAATGCAACCGTTGCGCAAAACCATCAGGAAGCTCGAAGAGAAGCTGGAAGGGCTCGGCGCCGAGTTGCAGAGCTTGGAAACTCGGCTCGCGGACCCAGAAATCTATCGCAGCCTGGGGGCTCAAGAGTTGGCCGAATTACTCACCAAAGCGGGAAAGCTACGGCAAAAAAAGGACAACGCCGAGCAAGCGTGGCTGACGGCGTCCGCAGAACTCGAACAGCTCAACCAGACCTGACGGCGCGTCCAGGGGTAACAAGATGGAAGGAGCGTTGCGACGCACTTGCTTTGTTTCAGTCGTCGTCATTGACGATGATTCGTACGTCCACATCGTCCGGGCCATGCCGCTCAATCCGAATGACCCGCTTCATTGGACCATGGCCGAATGAAAGCGCGCGAACTTTTGGGAATTCGCTCGCGGCAATCTCGATGGTTCGCACGCGTTTGTTGCGCCGCACCATGGCGGCGACTTCACCTTCCGCTTTCCCAAGCGCAAGGTATGCTTCCGCCACGGTAGTTACTTCGACACCCGCAACTTCGAGCAGGATATCGCCCGACTTGAGTTCGCTCTCAGCGGAGGAACTCACGACCAACACACCGCCATCCACACCGAAATAGCTACCGAGACCCTCATCCACATCGACCAGATGCGCCCGGTTGCCACCAATAGCAATCGTCTGGTGGCCATCGAGTATTTTCAAGTGCAGTCCAGCGAAATTCTCGAGCGCCGATAAAGCCGAAAGTTCCGCCAACTCCCCGATTTCGGACAGGCCACCGAGACGTTCAGTAAAGTCGGACAATTCGATCTCAAAACCGTCCAGACCGCTCAACATTTTCAGCACGTGTGAACGACGCTCTTGAGTGACGACATCGGCGATGTATACGGTCTCGTCGCGAAGATACTCCAGTTGCACGGTATCGCCCGCAGTCACCGTTGTGAGCACTTTGTTGAGGCGCTTGAGTGGGCTGTCACCCTCGCCGTCAAGACGTTCGCCGTTGATTGCCGTAAGCCGGTCACCCGCCTGTAACCCTGCTTCGACTGCCCCACCATCGGGAGTAACACCTTCGAGCAACAAGCCCCTGGAATCACCGTAGCCGGCGAGCAATACCCCGATAACCGGCTTTTTGCTGCGCTCGACATATTCAATCTCGAAAGCTTCGCGACTGGCTTCTGCCAGCTGACGCGCCGCTTTATCCAGCTCTGCTCGAGCCTCGTCCATGCGTGCTTCCACCTCGGCTTCCTGCAGAGCGAATTCCGCCTCCTGCAGAGCAAACTCCGTTTCCTGCTTCGCTAGTTCGAACTCCCGATCGCCCAACTCAGCGGCAGTCACAATGGGTACCGGCACCATGCAGCTAACAACCAAAAACAAAAATAGCCTTTTCATTCAAACCTCCTACCAGTGGTCTCAAAAATGCCGTCCTGGCATTTTTGTGCCACGGTTTTCTTCGAAAACCTCACATTTTCCTTTGGAAAATGATACGTACGTAGTGCGCATTCCCGCGCTCTAGTAGCGGTCTCATTTTCGAGGCCGCTACTAGTCTCCTAACCTCTTAATACAGGGCCATTCGCAACGACGGCTTTTGTCTGCGCTGGACTTCTACCAATGACTCCAGGAGCTCTACCCGCTGGCGCCATAAACGTTCCCGTTCCTGGGGGTCGGGCAACTGATCTTCGTAGTACCAGTTCAGCTCCGAATCTACATCGGCGATTCGGTACAGCAATGCTTGTTGACTCGAATTCCAAGCTAACTGGCCCGCGGGTACGCGCCTTTTGGCCTGAGGATAGAAAACCTGGGATTCGAGTTGTTGAGAGCGCAGCACCAAGTCGGACAACGGAGCGGTCGGTAATCCCGTCACGCCCTCGTCCCCGGGGTTCCACCACAAGATACTGAGCACAGCAGCAAAAAACACCGTTGCCGCAGTCGCCAGATTCGCCCACGGATAACGCTGTTTGAACCCCCGTTGACGCTCCAGGTTCTCATTTAGCCGCAGGCGCTGATCGATGTTCTGCCAGACCTCATCGGCAGGCTCAACACCCGGCAACTCGTTTAAGGCGTGTTTAATCTCTCTGAGCGATTTGAGGTGCGCACGACTCTCAGAATCGGCCTCGATCTCGGCCGACAGCCGCGGATCTACGTGTTCGCCGTCACGATGTGCGAGCAGATCTGATACCGGAATCTTCGATGTCATCGCGCGATCCTCCATAAAGCAAGGTCAGAGTCTGATAGCCCCTTGCCAGCTGCGATTTTGAATAGCTGGCAGTGCGTCCCAGGAGCGTGCCAATCTCTTTGTGGGTATAACCTTCCACGTCGTGCAGCCATATCACCATCCGGGTCTCTGCCGGGAGGGTGCCGAGCGCACGCTCGATATCCTGGCGATCCTCGAGCCGAGTCGAGTCATTGGTGACATCTGCGTCATCTACCAGCTCCAGGGTGACCCGGCGTTTGTGCCAGGGCGAGCGCAACCGCATGAGACAGTGATTGACGGCCACTTTACGTACCCAGCCTAAAACCGCATGCGGATCCTTGAGTGTGTGCGCTTTCTCGATCAGCTCGACAAACGTGTCCTGTACGACTTCCTGAGCAATCCCCTCGTCCTGGAGAATGCGCATTGCCATACCCATTACCATCGGTGCCAGGGTGCGATACGCGGTCGCCTGGGCGCGGCGATCACCACGCTGTAAACCGCGAGCAACACCCGAATCCAACTGGAGATCCGCAAATTTGGCCATATGGAAATTAGATGCGTCAGGGTGCGAAAAGGTCGCAGAACATGAACAGATTAGTTAGTTCTTGTCCAGAAATTCGGTTCCTCGGCAGCGGCGATGGCGCTCGGGCCCTTCGGGTAAGCCCTCACTTCGCGATGTCAGCCTGGGGCTGGACGCGCGTAACTCGATGGCCGGTCTTCGGCCTCCTCGGCAATCCGCCGACCCAAGGCCATATAGGTCGGGATTTCCTCGTCACTCAGCGCTTTCATGCGGATCTTGCGGGCCATCGCTGCTTCCAGGTAGGGGGCAAGCTCTTGCATTTTCCGTTCCTCGCGCTCTGCCTCACGCGCTTTGAACTCGGGCATGACCTCGCTAGCAAAAAGCTCCAGCGATTCGCAGATGTGCTCATGTTGATTCATGCCAGCTTGCTGGATGAAGGTCACCTGATCCACGCCACACTTCTCGAATTTCAGCAGATGTTTACGCAGATCGTCCGGGGTACCAATCCCGCCGCGGCCACCCGTGAGTGCTTCACCGGCAGTGCCAAGCTGCTGTTGCACAGAAGGCATGTGGACTTTCTTGAACTGCTTCCAGAGGTCGGTGCGGCCAGGCTTGTGCTCACCAAAGCCGTATAAACTGCCAAGGGCATATCCGAAGAACTCGAATCCTTCAAGCCCGCGCGCAACGGCCGTTTCCCGATCACGATGACAAGAGAAACTGGACACCATGCAGATGTTCGGGTTGATGGCGTGGCCGATGGGTACACAGTCCTCGCTCTTGATGATGTTGTAGTACTCGTCTACCCAGTTCTGAGCCTCCATTGGGTCCACAAATGCAAACGTCAGCGCACCAATGCCGAGGCGCGCTGCCATTCGAATAGTCTCGCGCTGCGAGCAGGCAACCCAGACCGGTGGGTGTGGGCGTTGCACCGGCTTCGGGACGACGTTGCGGCAGGGCATTGCAAAGTGCTGACCCTGGTAACCCGGATAGGGATCCATGGCGAGCATGTTGCAGATCTGCTCCGTCGCCTCGATGAACATCTTGCGTTTCTGCGCGACCGGGATCCCAAATCCGCCAAGTTCCAGTTCCGCTGAAGATTCGCCTGTGCCGAACTCCACCCGACCCTGGGATACGAGATCGAGTGTCGCAATCACCTCCGCGGTTCGCGCCGGGTGGTTGTACTGCGTAATGACCTGGCGGATGCCGTGGCCGAGGCGAATGTTTTTCGTGCGCTGGGAACAGGCCGCCAGAAATACTTCCGGCGCGGATGAATGGGAATACTCCTCGAGAAAGTGATGCTCGACCTCCCAGGCAAAGTCGATGCCGAGCTTGTCTGCAAGCTCTACCTGATCCAATGCGTCGAGGAACAATTTCTGCTCAGCACCGTCGGTCCACGGCCGCGGCAGCTGGTGCTCGTAAAAAATCCCAAACTTCATCGTTCAAAGCTCCTTCAATGCACTTCTTCAATGCGACCGTTCGTCCCCGAAGCCGTGCTCTACGAAATTGACAACCTGCTCAATCACCTCGTCCACGTCCAGTTGTTTACGTCCCGCGAAAATCATCGCGTGACGCATGAAGCCGCTTATTCCCTGGCTCAGCAGTGAAAGTGACCACTTACTGCGGATTTCACTACCACTGACTTCAGCCCCGATCGCCAGCGATAAAAAATCACTGATCCGATCGTAGATGCGCCAGGCATCATCGTTGTGCGGGGCAATCATCACAGGATCGAGAAAAGCTGCCTGCAACACCCCCGGATGTTCGCTGCCATATTCGATCATCGTACGCAGGATGACCTCGAGCCGAGCGCCCAAACCGATCACGCCATCAAGATTCTCTTCGTACCGTGCCACGAGCTCATCCTGGGCCTGCTCGGCAAAAGCCAGAAACACGGCTTCTTTATCCTGGAAGTGCAGGTAAAAAGTGCCGTTAGCGACGCCAGCGGCGCGGGCAATGTCCTGAGGTCGAGTGGCGTCGTAGCCGTTGTCGACAAACAACCGCCGAGCCGCATAGAGCAGCTTGCGATTGCTTTCCTGACGACGCCGGGTCTGTCCGTCGGCTTCTGTTAGCAACGCAGAACGTCCTGTTAAAATGACAATCTGTCATATTCTGCGACTGCAAGCTTGGCATTGCAACCTGATCGTGTCACTCGAACGTTCGGTCTGTTAGCATCGGATGATGGCGAAGACGCTAAACGTTCGCGATGCTCTCCTGGAACAGCTCGTTGTGGTATTCCGCGAACGAGGCTACGAAGGTGCAACCTTAGTACAGCTCGCTGCAGCCACCGGGCTCGGCAAGGCAAGCCTCTATCACCACTTTCCCGGTGGCAAAGCGGAGATGGCTGCCGTGTTACTGCGAAAATCCGTCGCAGAGTTACAACAGCGGGCATTTGCCCATCTCAACAAGACCAAACGGAGTCCGGTTGAGCGCCTGGATGCATTCATCGATGGATTCAGCGACTACGTTGCCCAGGGCGCCAGCCACTGTCTGGTAGCCGTAATCGCGCAAGGGTCCGCGGCAGACGTTCACGGTGATCTCATCAACAACCAGTTTGCAGACTGGCGTAGTTCCCTGATCAGGGTATACGAAGAGCTCGGCGAAAAACGCAAACGCGCCCGTCGTTCCGCGGATCAGTTGCTTGATGAGCTCTACGGAGCGTTGTTGACGGCGAAGCTTCTCGGCGACCCAAATCACTTCATGCGCTGCGTGAAACGTCTCAAGAGGGCACTAGGGGCTCTGGGTTAGCCGTAGCCGCTGAAGAGTTACGGATTAACGTAGCACAGTGTGGAGTTTTCCCACCCAGCCGATTAATCGTTCGGGCGCATTTTTTCGTCGCCAACTACCCGCCACAAACTTGTTGGCTTCGGCGAGCGTCGGGTAGATGTGGATCGTACCCAAGATTTTCTTCAACCCTAAGCCATGGGTCATCGCGAGGACAAATTCGGAAATCAGTTCACCCGCGTGGGCACCGACAATGGTTGCACCAAGAATGCGGTCTGTCCCTTTAGGGGTGATGACCTTCACCCAGCCTTGTGCCGTGCCATCAACGATGGCGCGATCCAGGTCGTCCAGGTCATAACGCACCACATCCACAGCCAAACCTTGCGCGAGCGCTTCGGTTTCCGATAAACCGACGCGGGCCACCTCTGGATCGGTGTAGGTTGCCCAGGGGACTACTGAGTAGTTGGCTTTGAACTTCCAGAACCCGCCGAATAACGCGTTTACGGCTGCATACCAGGCCTGATGAGACGCCATGTGGGTGAACTGATAAGGGCCGATGAGATCGCCGCAAGCGAAGATATTTTTTTCGGCAGTGCGCAGATAGGCGTCGACCGGTATCGTTCCATCCGCCGCTGGATACAACCCGACAGCCTCGAGACCGAGGCTTTCCGTGTATGCCCGTCGCCCGAGGGCTACCAGGATGCGGTCGAATTCGATTCCCACCTCACCTTCGGAAGTCTCAGCGAACAAGCGATTACCTGCCACCCGCACCGCCTTGTGAGCCAGCCGCACGTCCACACCTTCGCTCTTCAGAACTTCCGCGATGAAGGTCGAGGCATCGGCATCTTCGCGTGGCAGTAACTTGCCCTCCATATCAATCAACGTCACTTGCGAACCGAGGCGGGCAAAACTCTGTGCCAGCTCGCAGCCGATGGGGCCGCCTCCCAGCACGAGCAAACGTTGCGGCAGCGTCTGGAGTTCCCACAGATTGTCGGAAGTCAGCGGTTGTACGTCACTGAGCCCCGGGATGGGTGGCACGATGGGTACGGCGCCTGTCGCCAGTACGATATTGCGGGTACTCAGCACCTCAGAGCCAACGCGAACGTGGTGTTTGTCTTCAAGGCGAGCCTCTCCCATCACGCAGTTGACACCAAGCTCTGTATAGCGGGCCACCGAGTCCTTGGGCTCGATAGTCCGAATCGCGCGGTGTATGCGTGCCATCACTTTAGGGAAGTCGACACGCAGCTCCCCCGGCTCGAGACCATACTGCGCAGCGTTTCTGCAGTGATGAGCGATTTTTGCCGAGCGAATCAACGCTTTGCTCGGGATGCAACCGGTATTCAGGCAGTCGCCCCCCATCTTGTGTTTTTCCACGAGGGTGACTCGAGCGCGCACTGTCGCCGCAATTAACGCGGTAACAAGGCCCGCAGAACCGGCGCCGATGACCACGAGATTGTTATCGTATTTTTTCATTGTCGATGTTGATCTGCCGATTGTTCGGTGCGCCCACGCCTTAACCAGTTCATGCTCTTTTTCGCGAGCAGCGGAAATAATCCCAACAGCGAGAGCGCCACGATCAGGCCCGGGCTCAAAATTCCGGACAAGGTTTCAATCGCGGCCAGCTGGGTGCCCGCAAAAACAAAAACAAAAGTAGCCGCCAACATGCCCAGCTGGCTTACCCAGTAAAACTGCCACAGCGAAATGCGGGTCAGCCCCATGACCAGGTTCACCATGAAAAACGGCAACAGCGGCACCATCCTGAGGCTGAAGAGGTAAAAACCACCATCGTCGGCCAATCCCTGATTAACAGTAACCAACTGGGTCTTGAACCGCACCTGCACCCAATCGCGCAATAGCATCCGTGATACCAACATGGCGAGGGTGGCACCAATGGTGCTGGCAAATGAAACGAGTAAAAGCCCCCAGGGCAGACCGAACACCGCACCACCGGCAAGGGTCATGATCAACGCCCCTGGAACTGACAACGCCGTGACGAGGACGTAAAGCACGAAATAACTCACAGAACTCACCAGTGGGTTGCTCTCGACGTAGAAAACAACGTCGCCACGAACCTGCTGCAGATAGCCGAGATTCAGGTAAGCGTTCCCATCGAGAAGAAAAAAGGTCGCCAGCAACCCGATCACGAGGATTGCGAGCACGACTTTACCTTTGGTGTTCATCGATAGCTTCAGTACCATTGCGGTTTGTCGTGAAACAGGATCTCATTATGGCGCGCAGTTTCCCCCTGACCCGCTTGAGACGCAATCGTGCATCGGAGTTCTCGCGGCGTCTGGTACGGGAAACCACGTTGACCGTCGATGACCTGATCTATCCGGTTTTTATCGTTGCAGGCAGTAAACAACGTCAGCCGGTGGCATCGATGCCTGGGATCGAACGGCTCTCCATCGACAACCTGCTGAGCGAAGCCGAGGAAGTCGCAAAACTTGGCATACCCGCCATCGCACTTTTTCCCAACATCGATCCGGGATTGCGCACTCTCGAAGGCGAAGAAGCCTGGAATCCCGACGGGTTGATTCCTCGCGCGGTCAGCGCACTCAAAGAGGCGGTACCTGAACTCGGCATAATGACCGACGCCGCCCTTGATCCCTACACGACCCACGGCCAGGACGGCATCGTCGATGACAACGGTTACGTTCTAAACGACATCACAGTCGCAGCACTTGTTCGTCAGGCTGAGGTTTGTGCGCGCGCCGGTAGCGACGTGATTGCGCCTTCCGACATGATGGATGGCCGGGTCCGGGCGATCCGGCAAGCACTCGATGCAGCCGAGCAGGGCAATACATTGATCATGGCGTACTCCGCCAAGTACGCCTCTTCTTACTACGGGCCATTCCGTGACGCCGTCGGTTCTTCAGCCTTACTCGGCAGCGGCAACAAATTCACCTACCAGATGGATCCCGCCAACAGCGACGAAGCACTCCAGGAAATCGCCCTGGATCTGGCCGAAGGGGCGGATATGGTCATGGTAAAACCTGGCATGCCCTATCTCGACATCGTGAGAAGGGTAAAAGACGAATTCAAGGTACCAACGTTCGTTTATCAGGTCAGCGGGGAATATGCCATGCACATGGCGGCGATCGAAAAAGGCTGGTTGCCTGAGTCGGTGATCATGGAATCTGTGTTGTGTTTGAAGCGCGGTGGCGCGGACGGAATTTTGACGTACTTCGCCAAGCGCATCGCGCGAGGTTTGACTCAAAGCCGGTAGGATCATGCCCTTTCCCAGCAATTTTTAGTTAACCACACAACTCATGATAGACTCACTTACTAACGATACTTGGAGAGTTAGATGAGCGACAACATCGTTTTCACCTCGGATGCGGAGTTCGAAGCCGATGTCCTCAAATCGGACAAGCCAGTGCTTGTCGATTATTGGGCTGAATGGTGTGGGCCGTGCAAAATGATTGCACCCATCCTCGAAGAGATCGCCACCGAGTACGGCGATCGGGTGAAAGTATGCAAGCTGGATATCGATGCCAACACCGATGTCCCGCCTCGATATGGGATTCGCGGCATTCCAACACTCATGTTATTCAAGAACGGTGAGGTCGAGGCCACCAAGGTTGGCGCCATTTCCAAGTCGCAACTCGCGGCTTTTCTCGACAGCAACATCTGAACTCAGTTATTTCTGGCGCCGGGTGCCCGTTAATCGGCAGTTGACACCCGGCTATCGTTTAACGCACAGTTACCCGGCGACCTTGCTTGACGCTCGGCCGTAAAACACTAGACTAGGGGCATTCCTAAAACGATTGTGGTAGCAACCCGCTACCTTCTACCGCCGAATCCTGGTGCCTCCACCAACTTATGACAACCAAGATTCTCGGCTCCTACGTCTGCAAATCAATACTTGCTAACCAACTTGAAAGGCCATGAACCTAACAGATTTGAAACGCAAACCCGTCGGTGAGCTTATGGATATGGCTCGGGAAATGGGTCTCGAAAACCTGGCGCGCTCGCGCAAACAGGAAGTCATAGCAGCCATCGTCCGCAAACAAGCGAAGAATGGCGAAGACATCTACGGCGACGGAACTCTGGAAATACTCCAGGACGGCTTCGGTTTCCTGCGCTCGGCGGACAGCTCCTATCTTGCTGGACCCGACGATATCTACGTTTCCCCGAGCCAGATCCGCCGCTTCAACCTGCGCACCGGCGACAGTATTTCCGGCAAGGTCCGTCCGCCAAAGGATGGGGAGCGTTATTTCGCGCTGCTCAAGGTCGACCAGATCAACTTCAGCGACCCCAATTCAAAGAAACACAAGATTCTCTTCGAGAACTTGACGCCGCTGTTCCCCGACGAACGTTTCGTTCTGGAGCGCGGTAACGGCAGTACCGAAGACCTTACTTCGCGCATCATCGATTTGATCGCCCCCATCGGAAAAGGCCAACGGGGGTTGATCGTTTCTCCGCCCAAGGCCGGTAAAACAATCGTACTGCAGACCATAGCTGCATCCATTGCTGCGAACAGCCCTGAAACCACGCTCATCGTGCTGCTCATCGACGAACGGCCCGAAGAGGTTACGGACATGAAGCGCATGGTACGCGGCGAAGTGGTCGCCAGTACCTTCGATGAACCTCCGTCACGCCACGTGCAGGTCACCGAGATGGTGATAGAGAAGGCCAAACGGCTGGTGGAGCATCAGAAAAACGTCGTCATTCTGCTGGATTCCATTACCCGGCTCGCCCGCGCCTACAATACGATCGTGCCGTCCTCGGGCAAAGTGCTCACTGGAGGCGTAGACGCTCACGCGCTCGAACGCCCGAAGCGTTTTTTCGGTGCCGCGCGTAATATCGAAGAAGGCGGTAGCCTCACTATTATCGCGACGGCATTGATCGACACCGGCTCAAAAATGGATGAAGTCATCTACGAGGAATTCAAAGGCACCGGTAATCAGGAGTTACACCTGGAGCGAAAGATCGCAGAAAAACGGGTTTATCCCGCGATCAACATCCGTCGTTCCGCGACTCGCCGCGAGGAGCTTTTGATGGGCGAGTCGGAGTTGCAGCGAGTGTGGATTCTGCGCAAATTGCTCCACGACATGGACGATATGGGTGCCATCGAGTTCATGCTTGACAAGCTCAAAGACACGAAAACTAACGAGGAGTTCTTCGCATCGATGAAAGGCGGCAGGTGAACGAAATACGGAGCCTCCAGATTAGGCCGTCTGCAAGGCAGCAGCGTCACTAGGATTTCTTCTCCGGCCTCTTCTTTTCCGGCAGAGGCAGCTCGGGCAAATCCCCCAAAGTCTGGCTCAGGTATTCACTGCCCCGACTCACATCGCCCAACGCACTACAGAGTCGACCGAGTTCGCCGTACACCGCAGGATTTCGCAGCAGCCTGAGACTGACCTCCAGATACTCGCGCGCTTTTGCCCACTGCTGGTTCATCAGACATATTCGGCCTAAACAGAGCAGCAATCCAGCATCGTTCGGACGCGCCTTCAACCAGGCTTCCGCAACGACCAGTTGACGTGCAACATCACTGGAAACGATCCGGCCATACAGCTCTACGAGCGCATCGTCCCAGGTATGCTCGAGAGCAGTGCGCACCACCGTTTCGGCCTGTCTCACATTTCCATTGGCAAGCAGCATTTGCGCATAGTGCACCACCAGAGTACCTCGACGTCGCAGCTCCTTCGGAACAGAGCCGAAGACGCCTTCGAGGTCGGTTTTTTCGGCTTCCAGGCGGTGTGTCCAAGCAAGCAGCTGCAACTGATCAATCTCGTCCGTGGCAAGCGCTTTGGTTTTCTTGAGTACTGGGATCATCTCGATCAGGGCTTGCCAGTCGTGCAGCTCTTCATAACAACTTGCCAACATCGTCATCACCAACGTGTGTTTTGGCGCCTCAGAACGTAACTGCAGCAGTGTCGCCAGGCATTGTTCCCATTGGCCAATGGACATCTGCAATTGCGCCTGGGTCAGGGCCACAGCAAATCGCGAGCCGGGCGTGGTTTCGTGCGCTTTACGAAGTAGATCATCGCGTCCTTCGACATCGCTCAACTCATGTGCAGCACGGGCCGCATTGAGGTAATTGATCAGGGGAGAGCGCACTTCCGTCGCCGCCATAACCAACAGCTTTTTCGCTTCTGCCCACTGTCCTTCCGCCATCAACAACAATCCCTGTACGGTTTGCTGACGAGCACCGCGCACCTTACGGCGCCTGTTCCACGTTCCGAAGTTGCCTCCACCTCGCAGCAGTCTTGTACTCAGAAAGACGGTGAAACGGATGAGAAAATACAGTCCCAACAACATCAAGACGGCGAACCAGAGGCTGGTCTCTACGGCAAAGTCGTCGTATGAAACGAGCACATACCCGGCATCCCGTACCACCAACGTACCGACCAGCCCCCCCAGCACGACGGCGATAGCTAATACCAACAAACCGACCTTCATACAGGGCCTCTACGGGCTGCTACAAGCGCCGTCAGCGATCCGGAAATATCCGGCAATGTCAGATTCAGCTCCACCTCGAGAAGCTCCTGAAGCTCCGTGACGATGCGTTGAGTGATCTCCTCGTCCGCCGCAAGAAACTCAACAATCCAATCTCTAGCAGTCGCAATACTCTGCTCAAAGACCACTTGCTGTCGACGCAATGCTGCAAGCTGAGCCTTCTCCAGCATCAATCGCAGATTGAGTTCGAGATACACGGCTTCTTCGGGAGCGAGCAGAGGTTTCTGCCCACCCTCCAGGCGCCGGAAACGTAAATAACTGGCGAATTGAGCTCTCAGACCTGCAACGAAACCAACTTCGTCTCCGGTTACAGGTTCCTCATCTGAAGCACGCAGATACTCGGGAACCTTTAACGGCAGCTTGACGATTTCGCCCTTCACCGCCTCCAGGCGCAGATAGATTCCTTGCAGGTCATTATCGCGAACCGCACCAAGCGCAAGTATCTCGTCTGCAAGCTGAGAGCGCACCTCAAAGAAGCCAAAGTCGTCTATCTCCAGCAAAATCTGATCTGCGCCCCGCAGAAGCTGCAAAGCGCCCGTTACATCTCGCTCCATGAGCAGACGGTGATTGGCTATACGCAGCAGGTACTCTGCCTCAGCAAGCTTCCAAACTCGCGGTGGTGGTGGCGCCTGACTCGACACCGCATTGAGTGCATCAATCAGGTTGCTTTCTACTTCGGCGAGCCGCCTTTGCTGGTCAGCCTGGAATGATTCGAGCGCTGCGGGTTGCTCCTTCTGGATTTGCCGTAACCGATCAGCAACGCTCGAACCAGCCGACTCCAGCCCGTTGATACGCTGTTCTAAGGCTGCCAACGGATTCAGGTAGATGAAGAGATAGTATAGGTAGCTTCCTCCCAGCAAAGCCGTTAGCGCCAACAGGAAACTCAACCCCGAAAGGAATCTGCCCCGCGGCTTGACCCCCTGGCTGCCTTTTTCTGACGAGGCAGAACTCGAATTGTTCACCAACTTCTCGTTGGTCGACGAGCGGTCTCGCAAATCTTGTTCCATGTTCATCCCATCGCCTAACCGAATATGGCTAAGCCACGTAACACCGCGTCGCTGTCGGCACCCGCGCAATCATGTACATTCGCAAGGCCCACCGTCTTGCCTTTTAATGCAACCCGTTCGGACGGGACGAGTACCGGCACATCGGCATTGCCATTGGCAAGAAACCATAACCGGGCAGCGTTTTCGAATCCATCGCCACTGGCAACGATAATCATTTCCACTTCACCCAGCTGGCTGCGTTGATCGGCTAAAAGCCTGTCGATGGCTACGCGTCGATAGACGATCAACCGGTCAATTTCAGCACCACGCGAAGTGAGTTCGCAAGAAAGCAGATCGCGTCCCGCCATGCCTGCGACGAGTAAGATTCGCTTGTCGAGTACTTCCGTCAACTCCGGCAATTCAAGCAAACCAACTGACGAGCGCAGCTTGGGCACCGTGGCTTCGATACCTAATTCGGCCAGAGCAGCACCGGTTCGTCCGCCTACGGCTAAGACGACTGAATCTCCTATCGAGATATTCTGAGCGCCGAGAACCGCTGCATGTTCCGACAAGAACACCACCACATCGAAGCTTATGCTGGGGGGAGTCACAGCGATCGGTTCGATTTCGAGCACTGGGGCCACCAGCACTTCCACCCCATGGCTCTGCAGGACGGCGGCCAGCCGATCGGCGCCAGGTTGGCTACGGGTGATCCACACTCGCAACTTAAGACTCTAACAACAGATTATTGAAACGACGTTGTCCTGGCTTTGCGGGTCTCATCGGAGGCTCTGCAACAGTTCCAGTCCACCCTGACCGGCGAGATCAGCCACAACGTCTCGTGCCAGAGCGTCCGGCTGTGTGCCTGACGCTGCGGCCCGTAGAATCTCACTGCCATCCGGGGTAGCCAACACGGCGCGCAGCGTGATCCAGCCGTCTACGATCGTTGCATGGGCACCAAGTGGCGCGGAGCAATCGGCCTCAAGGCCCGCACTTACCCCTCGCTCCGCCTCGACGCAAGCACGAACGTCGGCATCATCCAGTGGTGACAAGAACTCGATCAAAGCTTCATCATTCGCCAAACACTCGATCCCGAGGGCTCCCTGTCCGCCCGCTGGCAAACAGATATTCGTGTCGAGATATTCCGTGACACGCGCCGCGAGCTGCAAGCGTTTGAGTCCGGCGCTCGCCAGCAACAGCGCATCGTATTCGCCACTATCGAGCTTACTCAGGCGCGTGTTGACGTTGCCACGTACCGGGCAGATGTCGAGATCTCTGCGGATGGCGTACACCTGAGACTGACGGCGCAGGCTCGATGAGCCGATCCGGGCACCGGTAGGTAATTCGGACAATTTTTCCCCATTGCGGCTAACGAGTACATCGCGGGGATCTTCCCGGAACGCAATCACCGGGAGTGAAAATCCGTCAGGCAGCACCGCGGGAATATCCTTCATGGAGTGCACGGCTATTTTTGCCTCTCCTGCGAGCAGCGCTGCTTCAAGCTCTTTGATGAATAACCCCTTGCCGCCAATCTCCGCCAGAGGTGCGTTCAACCATTTATCTCCGCTGGTCGTCATAGCGAGGAGTTTCATCTCGACACCAGGACGCACCTTCTCAAGCGCGTTCTTGACGAACTCGGCCTGCCAAAGAGCGAGCTTACTGCGTCGGGTAGCTATGATGATCGGGGGTTCAATCATTGGGCTGCACTAGTTTCCTGTCTCAAAAATGCCGTCCTGGCATTTTTGCTCTACGGTTTTCTTCGAAAACCTCCCATTTTCCTCCAGAAAAGGATACGTACGCAGTGCGTACGCAGTGCGTACGCAGTGCGCATCCCTGCACTCCCTCGAAGCGGTCTCATTTTGAGGCCGCTTCTAGAGCGTTTTGATGAATTTCCGTACTGCGGCGACATGCCGTCGGCTGATTTCAAGTGTTTCTTCCACGTCGCGCATGCGAATCTTGTAGTGACCACTCTCATGGACACGATCCAGACCTTCGATGTAGCGAGCAGCCACGAGTGCATTGCGATGGACTCGAACGAACTGGTCGCCAAACTCGGTTTCCAGCTCACGCAGCGTATCGTCCACGATGATCTCCCCATCACTGTGACGTACCGTGACGTATTTCTGATCCGCTTGAAAGTAGCGGATATCGTCGACCGGGATGAGTTCAATTCCTC
>SMUZ01009969.1_pt1 | contig 17027 bp, 19 predicted proteins | sample 2456421 | NCBI WGS metagenome assembly SMUZ01 (sample SAMN11095932, study PRJNA526329) | marine sediment metagenome | biome: Marine sediment; feature: Surficial sediment; material: Deep marine sediment; isolation source: Hadal surficial sediment | place: Pacific Ocean | collected 2014-11 | depth... | reverse complement strand
TTATGTAGTTAGAGTTTATGCTAGACTTGTCGAACTTGGAGCAGAAACCCCAGGTGAAAACCCCTACATCGCTGAAATGTACAAGATGGCTTTAGAAGGCAAACTGTACAGTAGAGCAATTCCATAAACAAAAAATGCGTATCCACGCACTTTTTTCTCTTTTTATATTAACTCACTAGATCGATTCAGACTGAGAATTTAAGAAAGACTTAAAAGGATTCTGAATAGTATAATCCCAAATGACTTTACCGAAGGGTTTTGGTTCAGCGGGCGGTGAAGGTGCAACTAGTGCCGACGTTGAAAGAATGATTGGCAGACGTGTTGAGAACATGACTGGCATAATTACTTTAGCATATATCGCAGCATGGTTAGCTACGTTTGCAGGAACTGCTGCAGGATACTTCTATTATCCTTGGGCATATCCAACAAATAGCGGTCACTTTGCATTTATTGTTCTCACAATCATCGAATCTATTGGTTACATCTTCTGTATCAAAGTATCAGAAGAAGGAACCAGAAAGAATAGCAATGTATTAATGACTATAGTATTAGGTTCAGTAGCTGTAGGAACTCTTCTAATAGCTATGTATGTCGGCTGGTAGAAAACAATAATCATTCATATATTTTTCAATTATATACGAGATCGATAATCTTCTAAAATTTTATATACTGACCCTATTATCTACCTGATATTGGTCTGGCTTAGACGATGTACTCATTATATATTCATAATAGTAGTAGCAGTCAATTCAACTTTACTTGTAATTAACGCAGGTGATTATATCTTCTACACAGATTGGGCCTGGACATCCTTTGTAGTATTTTCCATCTCACAAACTTTGATGCTTTGTGTAGGTGCAACATATTACCTAACGTTTACAGGAGTTCCAGGTACAGCAACATACTATGCATTAATTATGACAGTGTATACATGGATAGCCAAAGGTGCATGGTTTTCACTTGGATATCCATACGACTTCATTGTAGTCCCAGTATGGATACCATCAGCAATGCTGTTGGACTTGGCATATTGGGCAACAAAGAGGAACAAGCACTCTCTGATACTGTTTGGTGGAGTATTATGTGGAATGTCATTACCGTTGTTCAATATGGTAAACCTGATCACAGTAGCAGATCCACTGGAGACTGCATTCAAGTATCCAAGGCCTACATTGCCACCATACATGACACCTATAGAACCGCAGGTAGGAAAGTTCTATAACAGCCCAGTTGCGCTTGGCGCAGGTGCTGGAGCTGTGTTGTCTGTAACGTTTACGGCGTTGGGATGTAAACTGACTACGTGGACGTATAGATGGATGGCCGCTTGGTCAAAGTGGGATTAATTCCCCAAATCTTTTCCTTTTATTAGATTTTCTTAGAGAATAGTTTATCTTATTGCGATCAATTTTTGTTATATTTTTTGAATTGTATTTTTAGGCATGCTTACGAATACAAATGCCCATTTATGAAAACCTTTTTGGCCCAAGATCGATCAACTCTAGTATTCGAAGTTTTCTAAAAGCCATAGAAATTGAATACACGGATTGGAAAAATCACTAGCATTACGAAGTTTGTATTTAACCTATTCCTAATTTGATAAAAAAATATTGTACATGTTGTAATCTTTTCTAACATTATTTGTTAATGACTCATTCTTTGATTATGGCGGGTGAGTCAACAATACCAGCAGATTTCTGCCTCTCCAAAGCCATTTGTAAAATGGGCTGGAGGAAAACGACAACTTATACCAGAAATTGAAAAACATTTACCAGAAAAATTTAGTTCATATTATGAACCATTTCTTGGAGGAGGCGCGTTACTCTTTCATCTGCTTTCAGAAAATAAAAATTTGAAAGGATATGTTTCTGATCTAAACTCTGATCTTATTTTAGCATATGTAACAATTCGTGATAATCTCAATGGTTTACTAAAATCACTTCAAAAGCATTCTGACAATTATTTTTCTGATTCAAAATCCTATTATTATTCAATTAGAGAAACTAATCCCAACAGCCAAATTGAAAAGGTTTCAAGACTACTTTTTTTGAATAGGACCTGTTTTAATGGATTGTATAGGGTAAATAGCAAAGGAAAATTCAATGTTCCATTAGGGAGATATTCTAACCCAAACATTGTCCAAGAAGAAAATCTTCATTCTGTAAATCAATTTTTGAATCACAATAAAATAATAATAAAATGTCAGGATTTTTCATCAACAGTTGAAAAAGTAAAAAAAGGAGATTTTGTTTATTTTGATCCTCCATACCAGCCTGTTAGTAAAACTGCAAATTTTACAAGCTATACAAATGGCAACTTTGGATTAAATGATCTTAAACGACTTGCAAAGGTTTCAAATCAGTTAACAAAAAAAGGAGTTAATGTTTTGTTGTCAAATTCATCCTCAAAACAAGTCCGTGAATTATTTTCATCAAAGGATTGGAAAATTTTTGAAATTGAAGCAAATCGAGCAATCAACTCTGACTCTAACAAGAGGACAGGACATTATGAACTCTTAATAAAAAATTATTAAAAGCTTCGAGCGGGAATTGGACCCGCGACCTTTACCTTACCAAGGTAACGCTCTACCAGGCTGAGCTATCGAAGCATGCAATTCTGACTTTGTAGACTCTTTATAATTTTGATTATGATATTGAAAATCTATAAACTGTTAAATTCTGAATAAATTTTAGCTATTCCTGTGGAGGAGTAGTCAAGCCTGGCCAAAGAAAGCTTTTGCTTTTGGACACGCGAGACTTAAGATCTAAAAATGGGTGATCTCGTCTCTTAGGGGTTCGTGGGTTCGAATCCCACCTCCTCCACTTATTTTAGATGTCTGATTCCTTTTGAATTCAATACTTCGTAAACATCAGGAAGTGAAAATACAAATCCAATATGGACACAATCCTTTTCTTCACATAACTGACAGAAAAGCTCGCCTCTTTGTATGGTAACTTCGGCAATTCTATTTTTGATATTATCTTTAATTATAACTCTGTCATCATCTACAGATATTTTTTCAAGTTTAGGTGCATATCTTGCAAATGTTTTGTCCTTTAACATCATGTCTTCTAGCATGTATGTAACGTAGCCAGCAAAACTGTTGACTCCTTTCATAGCAAGTTCTGATTTATTTTTCTGGAAAACGTCGTGGAATTTATCGTAAACTTGTTCAGAAATTGTAATTGACTTAAATCCAGCTTTTGGCATTTTACCTTATCCTACCGTATATTAAGGTACTCAACTATTTAATGTTTGTTCTTTAATAATTATGAATGATGAGAGAAAACAAGAATTAGACTTTATACTTACCAAAAAATGTAACACTATATGGCAAAAGGGTATCAAGTTCAAGAAATTAAACAAAAACTTGTTGGTGTATTGATAAATTCAAAAACAGGACTTTCAGGAGTTGAGATTTCAGAAAAGCTTGGAGTAAATCGAGTTACAATGTCAAAATATCTAAACATTTTTGCAACTGAAGGATTGATTGGCCAAAAAAATATTGGGAGTGTACATTTATGGTTTTTAGAAGAAGGTACAGAACAGTTTGAATTTCCAGCCGATTATTTTCGTGTAGAAACAAAATATCTAGAACTGTTAACTCAACGTTCTGAACAAAAATCGTATAATCTAATTCGAAATTGCATTCACTCGAATGCAAATACTTCAAAAATCATGTATGAGATTATTGTTCCAGCTATAGAATCAATTCATGAACTTTTTGAGCAAGGAAAAATTAGTAAATCAGAATCAAAACTACTTGGAACTATCATTTCAAACTCAATTCAAATACTTTATCTAATTAATGAAGAAATTGACGAACGGAAAAATGTTGTATTAATTTCTGCAGATTCGCAAAGTACCCTGCTTGCTGAAGCAGCTTCTGCATCTTTTCATTCTGAGGGTTGGAATGTTTCTTCTCTTGGTGATATGTCTGATGCAATCGATGTCATGTTTGATTTGGATTTACAGAAATTTCTTGGAAAAATCTGGCAAAAAAATAGTGACATTATGATAATCGTTATATTTTCAGTAACTGAAGAAGGTTTGAAGTTTTTCTCTCAAGCAGTTAATTCTGCTAAAGGAAAAATCGGAAAAAATCTTAATCTGGTTCTATGTAGTAATCTCAAAACAATGACTAGCATAAAAGCAGATTTGGTTGCAAATAATTTAAAAACTGTTTTGCAATGGTCTCAAACGATATTTGAGCGTTCCATTAATTAAAAATTAACGTGGGCCGAGTGAGATTCGAACTCACGACCTTTCGATATCTGAATAGTTTATCAGTCGAACGCTCCAGCCAAGCTGAGCTACCGGCCCTGAAAAATTTTCAAGAGCTAGGTCATTTAAGTTTGCTGTTCTTTCCATTTTATAGAGCAGCCAATTGAAGGATCAAAATCTTTTTCAATTTTTTCACCTGAAAGATATTTCTCAAGATTGCTAATCATTGTCTTTTCTGTTGCGGTATCTTCTGGCTTCATCGCGTTATCAATCCTACCGTGAAAAATTAGTTTCATTTGTTTATCAAAAAGAAATGGGTCTGGTGTGCACATTGCTCCATATTTTTTGGCAATCTCTTGAGTCTCATCTACTAGATAATCAAATTTCATGTTCTTTTCTTGAGCCGTTTTTTTCATATTTTCAAAACTATCATCAGGGTAATTCACTGGATCATTACTATTAATTCCCACAACTGCAATTTTGTCTTTGAATTTTTCGTGAATTTCTTTTATTGCTTCAATTTTGGCTTTTACATAAGGACAATGATTACATATGAAAATTACAAGTAATCCTTCATAATCTTTGTAATTGATTAAGGAATGTTTTTTGTCATCAATTCCCATTAAATCAAAATCTGGTGCAAGATCTCCAGTTTTTAGTTTGACTTGAGATTCTAATAGTACCATAAAAAAAATATTAAATTATTGGAAATAAAATCTTTGCCAAACAAAGAAGACAACAATTAAAATCCACACTCCAACCAACAACCCCATGGGCTGATAGTTCAGACTGGTAGAATACTCGCCTTGCACGCGAGGGGTCAGGGGTTCAAATCCCCTTCAGTCCATTTTTAATTCTAGATTTTTTTTTAAAATTGCTTTGAGTTGACGAATTTCTTCAAAGCGATCATTCGCGAGTTTAAAACTCGAGGATGGATTTAAATATGATATATAGAGTGAATTTGACATGGCATCACCAGCAGACGGATGGCCCGTATGGATTCCCCTTATAGTGGGTTTAACTCCTGGCTTAATTTATTGGCTAGCTATTACTGCTATGAAAAAGCGAAGATAAAATAATTATATCTTTAACATCTTTTTCTTCATTTCATTATAGAGTAGTAATAGGTAAAACCTTGCTATCCACCTTGTTTACATTATGATATATTCTACAAGATTAATCGCCACTGTCAAACTATTTTGTATGAAAAAGACATTACTAGCATTTTTTCTGATATTTTCATTATTTCCAATTAGTTCAAGTTATTCTCAATTTACAGATAAAGAACCAACCTTGGGAATTGTTCTTACTAGTTTTTCACCTTTTAACTACAAAGACGATGATGGTAAAACTGTAATTCTTGGCGAAGTTGAAAACACACTAAGTTTTCCAGTTAGTGGGATAAAAATTTGGGCCGGCTTTTATGATAATTTTAGTAAGAATCCTCTAGAAACAATGATTGGTACAACCATTCTTGAAGTAATTCCTCCCTTTGGAAAATCCCCATATATGATAATATCTGAAAGCCCCAATTCTGCAATAACTAGTGTTTCTGTTAATTTACTTGGATTCAATTCTTCGCCAGAAAAAAAACCCCAATTAAAACTTCAACTTGATACTTTGGAGATTGGCGCGAACTTGCTACTATCTGGTACTATAACAAATAAAGGCGAACTCAATAGTACAGATACAAAAATTCAATTGATCTCATATGATACATTTAATCCACCACGAGTTTTAGGAATAGCTACTATCAATTTAGAAAATGATATTGTCCCTGGAGGAACTGAAACTTTTGAATTTGATGTCAAACGTGATTCACGTGCAGTAGATTTCAAAATTCTCGGAGAGTCAAAGGACTACTCAACTAGTCTTTTAGATATTACAGATTCCTCCCTTGAAATTCTAAATAAATTGGTAACAATTAATGACATTACCGTTACTGACTCTGATGGAAATAGATTACCATTTTTTTCAGTCGGTTCTACAATTAAGATACAAAGTGAATTAGATTTTCAGAATTTATCACTTGGGGAATCTGAAATACAGTCATATGTTTATTGGATCCAAATAAAAAAAACTGTAGAAATTGATGGTGTTACATTTGTTGAATTTATCGGAAGTGCAGAAGGATCTATTGAATCAGAAGACATAGAAATTCCTTCGGTAGGTTGGATTCCTCAAAAAGATGGGGTGTATTTTGTTGAAACTTTTGTTTGGGATCCAAAAAACATTCCTTTGGCTTCTAAAGGCCCGCTTTCCCTTATCTTAATAAAATAGTAACTTTATTTTCAGAGAATGCGAAACTAAATCATGACACAATATGGTACAGTTGCACTTGGAGGAACTTTTGATATTATTCACAAAGGACATCTTGCCCTTTTGAGTAAAGCTTTTTCAATTTCTTCTTATGCAATTATTGGGCTTACTGGAGATGAATTAGCTCTCAAAATGAAAAAGAAAACAACCAACGATTATTCTAAAAGATTTGAATCTCTCACTAATGTCATTCAAAAAAAATTCCCAAATTCATCTTATAGTATTCGCAAGCTTGAAAATGATTTTGGACCAGCAGCAATGGAGGGAAATGTAGATGCTCTGGTGGTTAGTGAAGAAACTAGCAATAAAGGAGAAATCTTAAACACAATAAGAAAAAAACGAAATCTTTCTCAAGTTGAAGTTGTAATAGTACCTATGGTTTTAGCTGAAGATGGAAACAGGATTTCAAGTACTAGAATTAAAAACTCAGAAATAGATACTGATGGGAAATTGTCCTGATTTGACAATTAACTGGTCTAACTTTGAGTAAGTGAGATAAAACAAAAAATCTCAACTAGCAATCCTTGACGCTAGTAAATCATATGTTAAAAAAAATTGGAGATGATGTATCTAATCTCAAAGATGGGCTAGACCCCAAAAATCTTGCTTATTGGTATGACAAAATAATTCATGAAACACGAGAAATGGTACCACCATGGCTTGTAGATAAAATAAACGTAAAACAGGATCCGATTTTGCATATGAAATTTAATATTGACATTTCAAAACGGGCAGTTAGATATTTGATAATTGTAATTGATAACAATTTGGATGACATGCCATATTCTACTAGACTTTACTTTCTTAAAGTACAAGAAATTATGAGCTCCGAGATGGACAAGTCTTTAGTTTAGATTATTCTTTAGTAATTTCTATCTCATCTTCAGCTATTGATGTGTTGACAATTTTGTGTTCGTTTTCAAATACTGACTGTATAAAATCAGCAAAAGATTCCACCTGAGAATTATCTTTAAACAATATGCTATGGGCAGATTTGTCCTTTAACTTTACAACAATTTCATTATCAATAATGTTTAAAATTTCAGTGATGAATGTTTCCTTTCCCTCTTTGATAAAAATCATTCTTGCAAGCTTTTCAGCCTCATATTTATCAAAACATTTGATTTTCTTTTTCATGAATTATCTAAAAGGAATTTATCTAGTTGGTCTTTTGCTTTTTCACGTTTTTCTTGGTGAACGCTCAAAAAACCATTAATTTTTTCAATTAGTATTGACTTTAGTTCCCCTGTTAACATTTTACCAGATTTATAATCTTCATAAATTTGCTTTAACTTATTATCATCTGGCTCAAAGAAAATTCGAAGATACTGAAAAGACACATCAATATCTGGATTTCCTCCTTTATTTCTATGCTCTTCAATATCAGGCCGTCCTCCAGAAAATGCATACTTGATGATTTTCTTTTTTACAATTTCTGGAGTATCAGTTGTATACACAGTTCCATTTTCATCAGAAGCTGACATTTTTCCTCCAGGTCCCTGAAGAGCAGGAATCATTATGTTATGAATCAATGCTGGTTTTAGTTTGCCAATTTTTGGTGCAACATCTCTAGTCAATCTAAAATGAGGATCTTGGTCTACTCCAAGTGGAATTAAAACAGGCTTGTCTTCAATAAAACATGGAGCTGATTGCATTGCTGTATAGAAAATCATTCCAATATTGGTCTCATTTGAAAAACCAAAAACTGCTTTAGTATTTGAAAAGTTGATCTTTTTTGCTACTTTAGCTGCTATTGGATATAATGTCTTGATATTATCAGAATCAATAATTATCTTAGTTTTTTCAGGTTTAAAACCAAGCGCAATAAAATCAAGAGCGTTTTCTAAGGCAAACTTCTTTGTATCCTCCAAGCTTAAATTTTGTTTTGAATAGAATTTTTCGTCATCGGTTAGTTGAAAATACATGTTTGTTCCAAATTTGTCTTGAAGCCATTTTGCAAAAACCCATGGAACTAAATGTCCAATATGAGTATGCCCCGAAGGACCTCTCCCCGTGTAAAGGAAAAACTTGTTTCCTTTCTCATATTCATTTAGGATAAAATTCCTATCACGATGAGAGAAAAATATACCTCTTCTCAACATAAAATGAAGTTCGCCGGTAATTTTTTCGATTCTGTCAAGCAATTGATTTGAAATTTTTTCAGTACCAAATCGTTTAATCAATTTATCATAATCAATTTCGCCTTCAACATGCCAAGGCGTGACTATAAAGTCATCAGAAGACATTCATGATTGAGTTAAGTTAAGGTTTAAAAAGTCTTTTTGGAACTTTGTCATATTGTCGCAAGTTCTTCATCCAATTGAAAAAAAAATTATAAAATCATTAATGGAAAGCGAAAGTTCAACTCCAGAAAAACTTGTCGAATCAACTAAACTTTCAATTGATCAGGTAAGGAGAGGAATGGAGTGGCTAAAACTAAAAGGTCTAGCAGAAGTAAAAGAAATCGAAAAAATTACACTTAAGCTAGGAAAGAATGGACTGGATGCAAAAAATAATGGCTTACCGGAACGTAAGCTTGTTAATAATATCCAAGGAGAACCTAAATCCTTTGCCGAAGTTCAAAATTTACTAAAGTCTGATTTTAATGCAGCAATAGCTAACGCAAAGAAGAATGACTGGATTCAAATAGAAAAAGGAGAAAACTCTACCAAAATCTCACTTAAAGGAATAGCATTACAATCTCCTGAAGAAAAATTAATTGATTTTTTTGGTATTGATGAAAAAATGCTAAACGATATTGAAGATACCGAAGCATTAGCATCATTAAAAAAAAGACCAGATTTTATTTCTCAAAATATCACAAAATTAAAAACGATTTCTCTTTCTGAAAAAGCAAAAAATATTGATTTTGAGGTATCCTCTGAAGCAATTGATGTGGAGGCTAAAGTGCCTCAAACACATGCAGCAAGAATTCATCCATTAAAAGAAACAATTAATGAAATTCGAGAAATCTTTGTTAGTTTAGGTTTTTCAGAAGTTTCAGGAAATCTGGCTCAACCAAGTTTCTGGAATTTTGATGCATTATTTACTCCACAAGATCATCCTGCAAGAGAAATGCAAGATACTTTTTACATCAAAGATATTAAAGCGGGAAAATTTGCATCATCTCAACAGATTAGAAGTGTTTCACGTTCTCACAAGTTAGGATGGGGATATGATTGGAATATTTCAGAAGCTCAAAGAATGGCATTACGTACACATACTACCTGTGTAACCATTAAACATCTTGCCGATTACAAACCAGATGAAGCAAGAATTTTTTCTTTAGGACGAGTGTTTAGAAATGAAAAAGTCAGCTACAAACATCTTGCAGAATTTAACCAAGTAGAAGGAGTAGTAATTGGAAATAACGTTACACTAAGAGATCTCATGGGACTCCAAGAAGAATTTTATCGAAGAATCGGTTTAACAAAAATTAAATTTTGGCCTACTTTTTTTCCATACACTGAACCTTCACTACAATCTATGGTTTACAATGACAGACTAGGAAAATGGATTGAACTTTTTGGAATGGGAATTTTTCGCCCAGAAGTAACTAAACCACTTGGAATATCAAAACCAGTTTTAGCATGGGGAGGAGGAATAGAACGAATTGCTATGCTAAAATATGGAATTGATGATGTTAGAGAATTTTATAATAATAATCTTAATTGGTTGAGGAGTGCTACAAAATGCCAGTAGTTCAGCTGTATCTTAACAGATTACAAAAACTTGTTGGGAAAAAATCTAACAAAAATAAAATACTTTCAAAAATTCCATTTTTAGGATTAGACATTGAAGAACAAACTAATGAATATCTTCGAGTAGAATACAGCCCAAATAGACCTGACTATGCAACTGATTTTGGTATTGCATTAGGACTACAAGGTTTATTTGGAATCAAAACAGGAATGCCTAAACTATCTATTAAAAAAGGAAATTACAATCTCAGAGTCGATTCATCAGTAAAAAAAGTGCGTCCATATATTACCTCGATAATAGCTAAGAATGGAACTCTTGACGATGAAACCATACGCCAACTAATTACTCTTCAAGAAGATCTACATTTTGGAATCGGTAGAAGACGCAAAAAAGCATCTATTGGTATACATGATTTAGAAAAAATTGAATTTCCAATCAAATACACTACAGTTTCTAAAAACCACAAATTTATCCCACTTGATTCATCACAGGAAATCCCCCTATCTGAAATCTTGGAAAAAACTGAAGTTGGAAAAGAATATGGTTCGATTTTAAATAATTCTCCTAAAGTCCCAATAATTTTAGATGCTAAAGAAAATACTATCTCATTTCCACCAATAATTAATTCTGCTCTTACAACTGTATCCTCTAACACATCAAATCTATTGATCGAAGTTACTGCTACTGACAAAAATGCAGCAGAAGATTCCCTTGCAGTAGTAGCTATCACTTTACAAGCTGCTGGATTTCAACTTCGTTCAGTTAAAATTTCTGGAGCGAACAATTCTTCTCCCTTGCTAAAACCTAGGAAAATAATCCTAAATTCTGATCTTGTAAACAACATTTTAGGATTAAATTTATCGACTACAATGATTGCTAGTTCTCTTAGAAAAAGTCGAATAGATGCAACAGCAAAGAAAAATAAAATAATATGTATTATTCCTCGTTATAGATTTGATATTTTTGGTACTATGGACTTGGTAGAAGAAGTTGCGCTAGGATATGGAATTGAAAACCTAAAATCCACACTACCTCCATCAATTTCTGTAGGAGAAAAAAATGATATCACAAAAGCTATAGACTCTCTCAGTTTGATAATGATTGGTCTAGGATATACTGAAGTAGTAAACTCTAGTTTAGTTAGCAATCAAATTCAAAATGAGTTAACTAATAGGAGTAACTCTGATGTAATTCAAGTTGTAGAATCTAAGAGTCTTGAACATACTATCTTACGTGATGCAATAATTCCAGGGATTTTGGAAAATTTATCAAAAAACATACATGAGCAATATCCTCAAAAACTGTTTGAAACAGGAATTGTTTTTTCTAAAGGAAACCCAATTCAAGAAGACTCACATTTAGCTGGAATCAGTGCACATAATGACGCAAATTTTTCTGAAATAAAATCAATCCTTCAATCATTATTGAAGATTGGATTTAACATTGATAGTGAAACAAAAACATCGTCTCATCCAATTTTTTCAGAAGGCAAAACTGCCAACATTTTGGTTAATGAAAAAATTGTGGGAATTTTAGGCGAGATTGATTCAAAAGTTATTGGAAATTTCAAAATACGAGAAGAAGTAAAAGTCGTTGGCTTTGAAATAAAACTATCAGGATTAATATTTGACTAGGACCTATTATTATTCGCCCAAAAAGAGCAATGCATACTGACGGATTAGGATGACGATGATCGTGATGATTACGATGATTTCTAATTCACCCAGGTGTGCAACAAAGGGCGCCCCGGTTTTAGAGCCAAATGAGGATTCGGCTAAAATACCAATGAGTTTGTGTGAGTCAGAACCGGGGAACATTTTATTATTTTTATTCATTTTTTTCTAAGAATTAAAATTACTCATATTACTAAATTTACAAATGATAAACTACTGGTTAGCTAAGCAAGAACCAAGTGGATCTCGTGCTTACAATTTTTCTACATTAAAAAAAAAATCAAAAACTCGTAACGCTTACGACTTTCTAGATTATCTATTAATGTTAGTTCCAAAACAATTTGGGCTGCTATAATCAAGATTTCCCTTCGATAAATACAGATTAGCGATAGGTTTATTGATATAATCGTAATTTTATACAAAAGTATGGCAACAGCCTATGTTTTAATAAACTGCGAACTAGGTTCCGAAGAAGCAATTATCGAGCAACTAAAAAGCTTAGAAGGAGTAAAAGAGGTTCATGGGACTTTTGGTGCTTACGATATTTTAGCAAAAATTGAATCTGGAACTGTTGAAACACTAAGAGAAACAATTACTTGGAAGATTAGAAAAATAGAAAAAATCCGTTCAACTTTGACCTTAATGGGTATTGAAGGTCAAACATAATTACTTCTTTTTTTTCCTATGTTACTGCATTTTATTTTTGTAATAAAAGAAAGTGATCTTGGTAAACGAGACAAAGAATTTGAATACGTACAACAAATGTCAGAATTTTTTAAAACCTGGATACTGAAAAATTTTTCAAAAGAATTTGATGTAAAATCAGATGTAATGATAACCAAAAAAACTAGTTTATTTAAAATATTGGATACATATCAATTGCTTAGAGATCATAGAGAGCGAGGAGAAGGGATTTATCATTTCTACCTTACACATTTTAGGCCTTTTTGGACAGACTGTACATGTGAAGGTTATCATGCTGAAAATTTCGGAATGTCACTATGGCAAATACCAAAAAATGATGAAGATATTTTGTATATTGCTGAAAAAAACTGTACAACTGTTTCTCATGAAATTGCTCATGAACTCTTAAGACAGTTGGGTAACAAAAAATATGTGGATTTAGTTCATGATGTGTGGACTAAACATCTATTTGCTAGTTTACCTTTTGAGCAATATGGAAAAAATTTTAAAAAAACTACTGACAAACCTTATTTTTTAACAGTTGATACGTCCAGTTTCCAGTAATAACACAATCATACTCAACCAATACATTCAATGGCTAAAGCTAAAGTATTACAAAAATAAGGGAACAAACTGATATTAATTTAACACTTTGTAACTGAATAAATTCTATTTTCAAAATTAGCAGTTTTGAATTCTAATTTATTTTCTGGATCTTGATTTCTAGAGTTACTTAATTTTTCAAGTTCTACTAACGCATCTCCTTTGAATCCAACAGATGAGCCATAAACTGCATCAGTGAACATAGTACCATGTTCTCCTTTTTTAACATCATCGGCAATAGCATAGAATTTTTCTAGTTCTCTTTTTTGAACTGGAGTGCCTGTTGCTTTATTGGAAGCAATTGCAATGTACATTCCATTGCTTTTAACTGCTACCTGAATTTTATGATTCTTTCCAGATGCTCCGGGAATAGTTTCGTTAATTAGAATTTCACATTTATGATACATACTGGAAATATATGCATAAAATCGATATTGAGCAAATTTGCCTTTATCATCTTCTTGACAATCAACAAATACCTTATGCAAAACCTGTAATGCGGTATCATTCATACTTTGTAATCTATCATCAATTCGTCCTCTTTCAAGCAAATCTGAATTGCAATCTTTTGCAACTAAGGCAAGAATAAAATCAGGTAAATTGTAATTTTTCAAAGCTGCTACAAACGACCCAGCCTGCGACATACCAAAACTTGGAAAACCCTTATTGACCATTTCTTATTAAAACACCACTTTTTTCAAGAAAATATAGTAATCAAATATTGCTTCCTTATACAACTATTAAGAAAACTGGTTTTTCGCTTATAATTGTTAGGCTGTTTTACATTGGAAAACAGTCGTAAATTTAATTTTAGATAAAAATTACAAATATTAAATTCCCCAAATGAACTTGAATAAGTGTGGAAATAGAAAGTACTCCAGAACTGGTATCGAACGTTTATAAAAAAATTAAAGAAAATATTTTAAATTTTCGAAAAATCGTAGGTAGACCTCTTACACTTACTGAAAAGATTCTTGCAGGACATCTAGCAGAAATGAAAACTAAAAATCTGGATGAAGGTACAACATATATCTATCTTAATCCAGATAGAGTTGCCTTACAAGACGTTACAGGTCAAATGGTTCTATTACAATTTATGCAAACTAGTTTAAAACAAACAGCAATACCGACAACAGTTCATTGTGATCATCTAATACGTGCAAACATTGGAGGAGAATCAGATACTAAAACTTCACTTGATGAAAATAGTGAAGTATACAAATTTTTAGAATCAGCGTCAAGCAAATATGGAATTGGTTTTTGGAAACCAGGAGCTGGTATTATCCATCAAGTGGTATTAGAAAACTATGCATTTCCTGGAGGTCTAATGATTGGAACTGATTCTCATACTCCTAATGCAGGAGGTCTAGGGATGATTGCAGTTGGTGTTGGTGGACTAGATGCTACAGAAACTATGGCAGGAATTCCATGGGAAATTCTATATCCCAAACGGATAGGCGTTTATCTTACTGGAGAGATTAACGGTTGGACTGCTCCTAAAGATGTAATCTTACGTGTTGCAGGTGAGTTAACTGTTTCAGGTGGAACTAACGCTGTTATCGAATATTTTGGACCTGGAACAAAATCAATTAGCTGTACTGGAAAGGCTACAATAACAAATATGGGTGCTGAAATTGGAGCAACTTGTTCTATTTTTCCTTATGATGAAAGAATGGAAACATATCTTAGAATTACAAATCGTGAAAAGATTGCAGATCTTGCTAACATTAACAAAGATTTACTTGTAGCAGATTTAGAAATAGAACAAAACCCAGAAAAATTCTTTGATAAGGTAATTAGAATTAATCTCTCAAAATTAGAACCGCATATTGTAGGTCCACATACTCCTGATCTTGTAAGACCAATATCTAATTTAGCTGATGATGTTAAAACAAATAAATACATTGATAACATTTCTGTTGCTCTAATTGGAAGTTGCACAAATTCTTCTTACGAAGATATGTCAAGGGCAGCTGATCTGGCAAAACAAGCAAGTGCAAAAGGTATCAAAGCAAAAATTCCTCTTCTTGTAACTCCAGGCTCAGAACAGATACGCGCAACAATAGAACGAGATGGTCAAATGGAATCTTTAAGATCAATTGGTGCTACAGTACTTGCTAATGCATGTGGACCATGTATTGGACAATGGAATAGACCTGAGTTAAAGAAAGGAGAACAAAACACCATTGTGACTTCTTACAATAGAAACTTTCCAGGCAGAAACGATGGAAAACGAGAAACTATGAACTTCATTGCAAGTCCTGAATTAGTTATAGCGCTTGCACTAGGTGGAAATCTTTCTTTTAACCCATTAACAGATTCACTTACAAGTACAGACGGTTCTAAATTTCGTTTGGAACCTCCTCAGATAGCTCCCGAAATTCCAACTAATGGATTTAAAAAAACTGAAGGGATTTACATTCCTCCTTCACAGAATCCTAAAGAGATAGAGGTAATAATTAACAAGAACAGTAAAAGATTACAAAAGCTAGAGCCTTTTCCTATATGGGATGGTCAAGATTTTCATGAACTGCCAATATTAGTAAAAGCAAAAGGAAAATGTACAACCGATCACATCTCTCCAGCTGGTGCTTGGCTTGCTTATAGAGGCCATCTAGATAATTTGAGTGATAACATGTTACTTGGTGCAGTTAATGCATTCAACGATCAGGTAGGTAACGGAAAGAACATACTTAACAATAAAACTGAATCATTCGCACAAATAGCTAGACAGTATAAAGAAAAACAAATTCCATGGGCAATTATTGGAGATAGTAACTATGGTGAAGGTAGCAGTAGAGAACACGCCGCAATGACTCCAAGATATCTTGGGTGTGTAACTGTAATAGCCAGAAGCTTTGCAAGAATTCATGAAACCAATCTGAAAAAACAAGGAATTCTTGCCCTAACATTTGAAAACCCAGCTGATTACGATAAGATAATGGAAAGTGATAAACTAAATATTGTTAATTTGAACAATTTTCAATCAGGAAAGCCTCTAAAATGTGAAATACTTCACGAAGATGGAACAAAAGACGAAATAAATCTTAAACACTCTTACAATAATTTTCAGATTGAATGGTTCCGTGCAGGCTCTGCCCTTAATGTTCTTAGGTCTAAACAAAAAACGTAAAAAATAATTAAAAAAACGTGGGGCCGACCGGAATCGAACCGGCGACCTACGGGTCACTACAGCTCCAAACTTACATCATCCTTTGATCAGTAGCTTAGTTTAACCTCTGGAGCCCTTAGCGGTGAACATAGTAGTCACAGTCGCCCTACCAGGCTAGGCTACGACCCCACAATTAATGAGAAAACTAGACTTGAATTTTAACTTATTTTACTAAGATTTATTTGAGTTATAATGAATATGAAATAATTAAGGTAGATCATGGTTAAAACCTCAATGCTCATTGTTGGTGCAATACCAATAATTTTTGCAATTTTAATTGCTGTATCACTTATCACTCAACAAGAAGTTCCTTCAACTGCATTTCTACCAGGAGATAAAATTACTATAGAATATACTAAACATCAATTAAAAATATTTTCATTTGGTGTTACTGAAAGAGCTGGTTCCCAATTCACTGAAATTTTAACAATAAACGATGATGGTGAAATAAAATACAGTGTAGTTGAGGAAGGTTATCCTAAACCAGACAAAAAATCTACTCTAGATTCAGAGAAATTAATAAAACTCACTGCATTGATAAAAGAAACTGGATTCATGGAAATTCCAAATGAATCTTTTCCAGTGCGTGAAAATGTTACTGATTATCAGAAATCTATCATTAAAGTAACATTAAACGGTCAATTCCACCAAAT
>SMUZ01011797.1_pt1 | contig 17046 bp, 17 predicted proteins | sample 2456421 | NCBI WGS metagenome assembly SMUZ01 (sample SAMN11095932, study PRJNA526329) | marine sediment metagenome | biome: Marine sediment; feature: Surficial sediment; material: Deep marine sediment; isolation source: Hadal surficial sediment | place: Pacific Ocean | collected 2014-11 | depth... | reverse complement strand
CACCCCATGCAGCGTACCGAATGCAGCCGAAATGCAGTTCTCGATGGGTGCGAGCGTGCTTGCGACACTTCGGGCAGCAAAGGTACCGGCGTTGAAGCTGTGTTCGATTTGCAGCACCTGCACAGCCTCAAAAGCACGACGCGCGGATTCGACCTCCGGCGCGCGTACGTATTCGAGGAAACGACCGACCAGGGTGGGTGTTTCGCTCATGATAAGTGGCTTGCGCGCGAGATGGGTCGCGATGAGTTCGGGTACTTTTGCAGCGATCACCAGACCTTGCGCGGCTTCGCCATAGTCTGCGAATTCGTCTGGATGGTCCAACAACGGTGCCATGCCCTGGAGAACGTGCATGGGATGCGTTTCCTCGGGCAGGCTCAACAACAGATCCGTTTCCCGGGGGCTTAACTGGGCGACTTTGAGCAGCCGCTCCTCCAGCACGGAGTCGAGTGTGCCGTTGACTACCAGCGACGCGACGTGGCCAAATGGTAGGTCGATCAACTCGTCAATGTCGTAGCCGCGATAACTCAACTTGCCGGCTTTTCCATCAACCAGCGAAATAGAGGTCGTGTCCACCACGACGCCTTCCAGTCCTTTCATGATTTTCGTCACGGTTTGGCTCCCTGAATCAGGTGCGTTCAGGATATGCCCAACGGCGGTCGCCGAGCCATTCCTAATCACTTATCCCGCGACAAGCCTGGCTTATAACCGCAACACCCGAAGATAGGCGCCTGGGTTAAACCTGACGCCTTTAGCTGCTAGGCTCGACGCATGCAGATCGAGCGCCATGAGATCCGCATCTTCAGTGCGGTCGTCGAAGAGGGTGGCTTCAGCCGCGCCGCGGAGCGGCTCAATATTTCCCAGTCGGCGGTGAGCCAGGCGGTAGCGAATCTAGAACACAAGCTGGACACTCAGCTCTTGCTCAGGGAAAAACAACCGGAACTCACCGAAGCCGGTAAACGCTTGTTCAGCTTTACCCAAACGGTGATCAATGAAGAGCACAATACGTTGCAGGATATCCAACAGATTCGAACAGGGGCGTTGTCTACGTTGAACCTGGCCATGAACAGCATGGTCAACCGATTTCACGGCCGTGAATTGCTACTGGAGTTCTGTGAACGCAACCCGCTCACCCGTCTCAAGTTAGACGTGGCACCGAGCCGCGAGATCATTTACGGCGTGGACGCCGACCGCTGGGAACTGGGATTCGGTCCATTCTCCAAACACATGCCGGGGCATTTGGTAACCGAGCCCTACTTCGCGGAACGCCGTTTGCTCGTCGTTCATCAGAACCATCCCAGGTTCGATGCGCTGCGGCAGCATCCCGAACGAGAGCTCGGCCAGGCAACTTTGCTCACCTCGTATCTCGATGATGTCGCCAAAAAGCCCGGTAGCGAGCGCATGCGTAATCACTTCTTGAGCGTTTGGGAGCTCAGCAATCTGGAATTGCGGTTAGCGCTTGCCGAAGCTGGAATGGGGGTGACTTATCTCTCCGATCGATTTTTTGAAACGCTCGACGGGTATCACATGATTGACGGGTTGGAGATCTCGACGATCAACCGCCAGGTGGGGCTGTATTACAAAAAACATAAAGCGTTGTCTGAAGGCGCGAAGCGGTTTGTTGCGATATGTCAGAGCCGGTTTGTGAGCTGACCCGGTAGCGCCATTTGGCGGAGTCCTGGCCGGATTGCCCAGGTGTCCAAGCTCGAGACCCCCGTTTAGTGTATGATGGAAGGCTGTACTTCGCACCCATCCCCGCCGTAGGCACCCCTCCCGGCGCTGACGGAGCGACTCCTGTCAGCCATCGATTTGGTGTTTTCACGCGACAAACCGCCCGATGCGCTGGATCATGTATTACACGAGGAGGCCAATAGTGCCACGCACAATCAGAGATCTCATGCCGAAAGATCTCGAATTTCAAATGTTCGTTCTCGACGAGCTGGCTGATGACTTGATTGCCCGGGGCGCCGATGTCCTCAAGCTTACGATTGGCGTATCGGAGCTGGCCATGCCACAGATCGTGCTTGAACGGATGGTCGACAAACTCAGAAATCCCGAGTTTGTGCGCCGAGTTTATCCAGAAGGGCTGCCCGAGCTACGCGAAGCTATCGCGGAATTCTATAACCGCCGCCACGGTGCAGACGTCCGCGCCGCACACGTCATCATCAATACCGGTAGTTCCCCCATATTCCGCAACATCTTTCAGCTGCTGTCTGGACCAGATTACGAGATCATGATCCCACGGCCTTATTACGCACTATATTTGTACTGCGCGAAGTTGGCCGGGGCGAATGTCAAATTCTATGATATCGATATCGACACGAAACGTGTCGATATGGATTCGTTTCGGCGCAATTTTTCTCCGGAACGCACCTCCCTGGTCGTGATCAACTCACCGGGCAACCCCGTCGGAAACATTGTCAATGTCGACGAGATGCGGGAGATCTACGAGATCGTCAATCGCCAGGCCTACATACTGAACGACGAGATTTACAACAACACGATGTTTTATGAGGAGTTCCATTCCCCTCTGGCGGTACTTCCGGAACAAAAAGATATCACGATAGTAACCAACAGCTTTTCAAAGGGTTACCGGATGTATACGAAGCGCATCGGCTTCGCCCTCTTGCCGGAAGAACTGCAGACCAACCTGCGAGTCATTCAGCAGCATACGTTGCTCTGTACTGACCCTTGTTATCAGGACGGGATGATCGCCGCGCTCGGCGACGAGGAGAGCCCCGAAGAACTCACGAACATCTATCGGTCACGCGCGGAGTACACGACAGAACGTCTTGCCGGGACGGGGTGTGAGCCGATTGCAGCCGAGGGCGGGTTCTACGCGATACTCCGGTGCGCGCAATGGTGTACCGCCAGAGGGTTTAGTTCATCGAAGGAGCTGGCTCGCGACATATTGAACAGAGCTCACGTCGCTGTGGTTCCCGGTACTGATTTCGGTGTGCCGAACGATTTGCGTCTCGCGTTTTGCAACGACCGCTACAATGAAGGCATAGATCGGCTGCAAAGTTATTTCACTTCCACGGTCCGAGACGAGCGACCCTCCGTAATGCAGGACACTTTGGTCGCGACAGCAGGCGCGGGAGGGTGAACAGCGATATGGTGGCCGAGCCACTCACTGCACCGCTCGATATCAACATACCGAACACTTCCTGGGTCGATCCGCCCGCCGTACATCGTGCGCTCATCCTTGCTGCCGGGAGAGGAAGCCGCCTGCAACCGCTGACCGCAGACATTCCAAAGTGCCTGGTCGAAATCGGTGGCGAATCTCTGCTCGAGCGCGCTTTGCAGGCACTTTCCTCACAGGGTGTTACCGAGGCGGTGATAGTCATCGGTTACAAAGGTAAGGTGATTCGCGATCGATTTGGCTCACGTTTCGCCGGGGTTGATATCCATTATGTCGAAGCGCCCGACTATGCCACGACGAACAATATCCGCTCGCTGTGGGATGCGCGAGAATACCTCGATCGAGACGTGCTGCTGCTCGAGGCCGACATCGCGTTTGATCCCTCGGTTATCGCAGCGCTACTCACGCAGCCTGGTAGCAGCACAGCCGTTGCGCCGTACGACCGCACGCTGTCTGGCACGGTGGTGCGATGTGACAGCCACGGGCGGATTACGAATTTTACTCTTGGCGCCGACCAGGACAAACGGTTCAACACCACCGGCACTTTCAAAACGGTTAACATCTATCTGCTTCGTGAGGAGTTACTGCGTGACCAGATACTCCCACGCCTGCGTAGAGCAATAGACGCGGGCAACCTGCAGGCTTACTACGAGAGCATCTTCCGCGACTGCGTGGCCGACAAGACGCTCGTTGATTTAGCAGCGGTTGACGTATCGGCGAGCCGCTGGTGCGAGATCGATGATGATCGCGATCGCGATGCGGCAGAGTTTCTCTTTCTCGAGCGCGACGCGCAGTTCGACCACGTTCAACAACTGCACGGGGCGTACTGGCGTTACGGCTTTACCGACCACTCCTACCTTTACAACATGTTTTTCCCACCGGCGGAAATGTTTGATGTCTTCCGGGGTAATCTTCGCGAGATCGTCACGAATTATCCGGTCGCTCAGACCCAACTTGCGCGCCTCGTCGCTGACTGGACCGGCGCCAATCCAGACCACCTTGCGGTGGCGAACGGGGCTGCAGAACTGATCAAGATCATAGGCAACCAGTTCGCGCGGCGGCTCACGATTCCCACGCCTTCGTTTAATGAATATGAGGAAGTGATCGCCGCGGACGGACTAAACCGGTTCCCCCTCGACCCCGCGACGTTTGAGTTGGATATCGACGCGTTCGCCGAGTCCGCTAGGCGCTGGAGATCGGACGCGGCGGTGGTCGTTACCCCGAACAATCCGACCGCCGTGTCGGTGTCATCCGATGACGTGCTCCGACTGGCGCGGAAGCTGGAGGAGCAGGATTGCCGGTTGTTCGTCGACGAATCTTTCATCGAGTTCTCGCGAGCGGGTGCTGCGGGAAGTGTCGAAGAAATGGTTGAGGCATATCCCAATCTCGTGGTGATCAAAAGCATGAGTAAGGTGTTTGGGATCGCAGGTCTGCGACTCGGCTATCTGCTCAGCGCGGATCGCGAGTTCATCAAAGCCGTCCGGGGCTGCCTGCCAATCTGGAACATCAATGGTCTGGCGGAGGAGTTTCTACGCACCGTTGGACGTTATCGAAGCGAGTTTTCCAAGAGCTGCGATATCACCCGAACTACCTGTTATGAGCTGTACACAGACCTGCTCGCAATTGCTGGCATTGAGCCTGTTGAGCCGGACGCCAATTTTGTCCTGTGCAAGCTGGTCGGATCTTGTGTCACTGGCCCGGAAATCGCACGCCGCCTCTATGTCGAGCACAACATCCTGGTTAAGGATTGTGCAGCCAAGAGCATGCCCGAAGCCGATCGTTTTTTGAGGATTGCGTCGCGCACTCAGGAGGAGAACCAGCGACTCGTACAGGCCCTCAGAAGACTGTTGTGACCGGCGATAGACACGCCGCATATCGAAAGGCTCGGCAGGAGGGGATGGTAGAAACAAACGACACCGACGACGCGGCTGTGATGGAACAGGTGGAAAAAACGATCCCACCGATGGACCTGGGCAACGCCGAGAAGCTGTTACGGGAAGCGAAGCAGATCTTCGACAAACACGGTGTGGTTTTCTTTCTGCGGCAAGGTACTTGCCTGGGTGCGGTGAGGGATCACGCACTGATCCCGTGGGACGACGACCTGGACCTCGGCTCGATCATCGACATGCATGGCTTCACCGAAGACACGATCGAACCCACGGTCGAGTCGTTCCGGGCAATCGGGTGTTACGTCGAGGTCCACCGGGAAGGCCTCTACACCACCGTCAAGATTATGAAATATCGGATCAGGATTGATTGGCAATGTTACCGTGTAGTCAAAGGAACGATTGCGCATTATCCGGGCGTGCCGTTCCCTATCAGCCTGTTCACTTCACTGGTTGAGGTCGACTTCATTGGCGACAAGTATCTCGTTCCCAGTCCACCCGCTGAGTACCTTCTTTATAAATACGGACCAGACTGGATCACGCCAAAACAAGCCGGTTATGAAAAGGACGTTCTCGACAATATGCCGAAGGGAACCGTTCCTGGACGGGCGGGGAAACTGAGCCAGTTCCTGGCAGTCCACATCTTTCCAAGTCGGACCGCGAGGTTGCTGGTGCTTGACCAGAACGGCGAGCCTGTTCCTGATGCTTGCGTGTTAATCGCGGGTCTGAATCGATGCAGAACTAATCGCCAGGGCTATGCGAAATTCTATCTGCCTGGAGCTGATAACTACGCCGTGGCCGTCACGGTGGGCGACAACGAGGAAGTGCTTTACGAAGAGGCGATGGCACCGGGCAAGAGCTACGTCTACCGACCGGATGTCAACAAGTCCGCCGGGAGATACTTCGTACTTACGGAGGAATAACTCAGGTTCCCCAATCAGTGGGAGCGCTAGTGCGGCATGTTATCGGTGCGCGCGGCTCTGCCAAGATAGCCGCCATGGTGGCGTTTACCATAGTCTTCGCGGGTAACGCCTTTGGCCTCCATCAACGCCAACGCAATCGCGTCGCCGATGGCGAGCATCACCGCCATGCTCGCGCTCGGCGTCAGCCCGATGGGGCACGGTTCTTCGATGATTCCCATGTCGAGGACGAGATCGGACAGGCCACGCAGTTCGGAATCGGGGTGCGAGGTAACCCCGATGACGCTGGCTACTCCAAGGTGACGGGACAACTCCAGCATCTCGAGTACCTCGCTGCTCTTGCCGCTGGTTGAGAAGGCGACCATCACATCGTGCGTGTCGACCAGGCCAAGGTCGCCGTGTGCGGCTTCTGCCGGGTGTATGAAGCCTGCTGGTGTCCCGGTGGAGCAGAGAGTAGCCGCAAATTTGCGGGCAATGTGTCCGGCTTTGCCGATTCCGGTGGTCAACACTTTGCCATCGCACGTTTGCAGAATTTCGACGGCACGGACGAAGTTGTCGTCGACATTGATCGAGGCGATTGCTTGTGCCTCTGCGTCCAGAACCGCCCGCATGCGTTCTCTGATTTCCATCTAGTAGTGCTCTAATAAATCGAGGGCTCATGTTGGCATGGGGGCTGGGAACCCTCAAGGCAACTGGCAGTACGGCAATCTGCCCACGCTTCACAGCGTTGACAGTCACCGATCCCTCTTACAGAGTCTCTCCCGAGTCACGTTGTGGCAAAGATTGGTTATTCATGCAAGCGAACGGATTGTTACCCTATCCAGGTCAGGTCGATTGGCAAGCCGGGAGCCTCGCGCTCACCGGCGGTTCGTTTGCCGTCAACTATCTCGCTATTTGTAACGAGCGCCTCGAGTCTGCCGTAGACCGGATTGAAAAGCAGATCTGGCGCCGCGCTGCCACCTTCGACGGACAGCCTGTTACGCTCGAGATTCACTGCGGAGAGCCTGGTTCCGAGTGGCCGAGCCTGGGGGTAGATGAGAGCTACCGGCTGGAGGTGACTGACGCACGGATTGATCTGCAGGCACCCTGCGAATGGGGCGTATTGCACGGTTTGAATACGCTTTTGCAGTTGGTCACACCCGCCGGAACACTACCCACGATTTCGGTGCTAGATACCCCGCGTTTTCCCTGGCGCGGCTTGATGATTGACGTTGCAAGGCATTTCATCGGGATTGTGGCATTGCAGCGAACGCTCGATGCCATGGCCTTCTACAAACTCAATGTGCTGCACCTGCACCTCTCGGACGATCAGGCGTTCCGTTTGCGCAGCAAGGCATTTCCAAGGCTTGCCAGCGATTCGAGTTATTCCCCTGCTGAGCTTGCAGACCTCGTCAGATACGCAGCCGCACGTGGTATTCGGGTGATTCCGGAGCTGGATATGCCGGGCCATACCACGAGTTGGCTCGCCGCCTACCCCGAGTGGGGTAATGAACGGACCGAGGCGACACGTCGCTACGGGGTACATCGCGGGTGCCTGGATCCGACGAATGAATCGGTTTATGAAGCGATTACGTTGTTACTTGGAGAGCTCGACGAAATTTTTCCAGATCGGTATCTGCATATCGGGGGTGACGAGGTGCATCCGGCGTGGTGGTCCAACAGCAAATCGATCGAAGCGTTTATGCAGGAGCGCGGGCTCAAAGATGTGGCAGCGTTACAAACGCATTTCAACGGGCGGGTTACCGCGCTCGTGAACGATCTCGGTAAAGTGCCAGTTGGTTGGGATGAGGTTTTACATCCTGATCTCGATCGTGGTGTGCTCGTGCAATCCTGGCGCGGGGCGACGGCCCGAGACCGGGCGTTGCAGCAGGGCCACGATTGCCTGGTCTCCGCCGGGTATTACCTCGATCTCTGTTATCCCGCGGATGTGCACTATCGCTTCGATCCCGAGGCAGACGAAGCCGCGTTGATCGAGCTGGAAGATGAGTTAACCGCTGATCCTCGTTTTGCCCACGTCGCCGCCGGTATGCGCTGGACGGATCAATGGCGCCAGCAAGGGTCGCCCAATGAGTTGCCTCGCGGTTCTGTAATCGGCGGTGAAGCCTGCCTGTGGTCGGAGCTCGTCGATGAATCTGTGCTGGATACCCGGCTCTGGTCGCGGATGCCTGCGCTGGCGGAGCGGTTCTGGTCACGGGCCGATCAACGCGATACGCACGATATGTACCAACGGCTTGTCGCGAGTTTGGAGTCCTTGGCCGCGAGCGGGTTGGTTGATGTGTTCGACAGTAGCGCAGCCCTATTGGCCCGAGCTGGTGTGACCGATGCCTGGATGCCTCTGGCGAGTTTGCTGGAACCCGTGAAATGGTACGGACGGTTGTTGGGCGAGGAAGCGCTCGCGGCACGCCTGAGCGGTACGGAAATGCCGCAGTCACGGCCGTACGATGCGGGCACACCGTTGGATCGGATTGTGGATGGACTGTTACCCGAGAGCTTCGCTGCCAGAGCAGTAGCAGCGCTATGCGAGCGGATTACCGGTGGCGACGAAGCGGCGATGTCTGAACTCGGCGATCTGGCTCGTTCCTGGGGGATACTCTGTGCTGAGCCAGATTGTCCGGAAGAACTTGCCTCACTTGCAGATTCGCTCGCAGACACGGCCGGACTCGTACTTGATAGGTTGCAGGGTAAAACGATTGATGAGTCGCTACTGCAGCGGGCAGGTCGTGTGCATGGCGAATACCTGTTAGCCATCGTACCGGCATTGAGCCGATGGCTGATAACGCCGGAACGATGAGTCAGGCGGCTCGACGGGCAAGCTTGGCCTGGTTCTCACATTGTGAAATTCGTCCCCTCGGCGCGGGGTTCATCAACGATACATTCCAGGTCCAGAACCAGAAGCGCAGCTACGTACTGCAACGAATCAACGGATCAGTTTTCCCCAACCCGCGCCTGGTGATGTCGCAGACTAGCCGGGTGGTGGACCACATCACGGCGAAGGTATCGGGATGGGTTCCAGCACTCGTGCCTAACCTTGCGGGTGAGTTGCTGCATGAGGACGCCAAAGGTGAGGTGTGGCGGTTGTGGGACTATGTTGAGGGTACTGAAACCCACCAGTCCTTACGCAGCGCTGCCGCTCTACAGTCAGCGGCGCAGAGTTTTGCGCGTTTCCAGAACCTCCTGATCGATCTTCCGGGTCCCCGATTCGAAGACCCGATTCCCGACTTCCTGCAGCTTGAGCGCTATCTGGAATATTTCGCACAGCTGCAGCCAGAAGAAAGTTGGGTGCGCTTCGTTGCGGAACGTGGGGCTTTAAGCGAACTATTCCGAGAACGTACCGGATACATCCATGGGGATTGTAAGGTCAACAACCTGCTTTATTACGTTGGTAGTGACAACGTGGCTGCGGTCGTCGATCTCGACACGGTGATGTACGGTCACTGGGCCTGGGATTTCGGCGATCTTGTGCGTTCGGCCGCAGGTGAGGCGGGTACTTTTTCGTTGTACCGCTATGAAATGCTGCTGGAAGGCTTCCTGGGAGAAACGAACGTTGTTCCCACGGTTGATGAACTCGTCCTTAGTCCCCGCTACGTGACACTGATGTTAGGTATCCGGCTGCTTACGGATCACTTGCAAGGCGATCGATACTTCAAGGTGGATGCAGCGGGGGACAATCTGCTTCGCGCCGAGGCGCAGTTCAGGTTGCTCGAATCCATGGAACGGGCGGAAGTGGGGATGCAGGCACTCGCCCGGAAAACCCTAAGTGCGAACTAACTAACTTTGCTCAACACGAGATTGACCACCACAATCACCATCACGACGAACAGTATTGTGAGGCCGATGCCGACCGCGATGAAGTGCCAGGGTTTTCCACGGGCAAAATCTCGTTCCCGGTTGTGGCTTGATTGCACACCGAAGGCCGCGGAGATTCCACTGCCAACGACCTGCAGGAAGCTGAGCGGTTTTTCGTCGGCTTCTTCGGCACTGGTGCCGGCTTCTTCGGCACTGGTGCCGGCTTCTTCGGCACTGGTGCCGGCTTCTTCGGCACTGGTGCCGGCTTCTTCGGCCGGGGGTTCGGGGTCGCTCATGGCAGGAATTATATGTCGCTAAATCCAGAGGCCGAAGCGAAATCGGCGTTGGCGGCCATTTCTGGTGTACATGAACCCAATGCGGATAAGTTGCGTCGGGTACGCAAGCAAATCTCCAAGCGTCTCGAGAATGCTACCCCCCGGAGCTGTTGGCGATCGCCTTGTTAATCCGGCTCGTTCTCCACTCGAGTGATCCAGTAGTCGGCGTCAAAGCGCTCATCACCCAACAGGTATCGCCACAAACGAATTCGGTTCAGGTATTCCAAGCGTCCGGTATCTTGTTCGTGCCAGGGCTCCGGCTTGGTAAGCGTGCTGTGAATGTGTTCGGGGTCCGGCTGCCCTTTGAACCAGAAGATCGGGCGCTGTTCGAGATGATTGCTCGGTAGGTCGCTCGTGTCCCACAGCCGGGTTTGCCTGACGGTTGGGCACAGGCGAATTTTGAACATGTAGCGCATACGTTCTGACAGGTTTACTCCACCGCCATGCCACATGCCGTGGTGCATGAACAACAACGTACCTGCTGGGCAGACGACGTGTTGTTGTCCCAACATGTTCTGATAACGGGAGATGGCGGCTTCGCTGACGACGCGCAGATGTGTGCCCGGAACGAACCGAGTGCCACCCATCTCGCGCGTGACTTCGTGTGGAAAATACATGATCTGTACGTCGAAAGCTCTGCGCGGATCGATAGTGGAATCCTGGTGGGTATGCTGGGAAACGTTGCGACGGCCCACCGCTTGGTAAAACCGTTCCGGAAACGACACGTGGAGAAAATGATGGTCGAATATGCAGCCCTTGCCGACGAGGCTTTCGATCGTACCCCGCACTTCGGGCAATGCCATCAGATTGCCGAGTGCACACCCCGGCGGATAAGCGTCTGCCAGCAGTGTCCCCGCGCGTACAACGGGAATTGCGCTGCTTGCCATGATGTGAGCGTAGTGTTCGGCGATACCTACGTGTTCGGCATGAATGCCGGCGTCTTCGGCATGAATGCCGGCGTCTTCATCCATCTCCTCGATAGCACCGATCTCGGAGAGAAACGCCTGGTTGATGGAGTCCGGAACGACCGCGTCGAAGCGCAGGAAGCCGCGAGCGGTGAAGTGTGCCATCTGTTGCGAGTTAAGCAGCACGGGATCAGTCACTCACGCTCACCAGTTTCTCGAAGAAGAACTCGTATTTCAGATAGGAAGTGCGGAACTCGTCACCGGGCGTATGTGGCACCAGCGGGGTTGCCTGTATCAGCCGCCATCCGTCGCGCAACGCGCCGATTCCGGTTCGATAGGGGGGTTCGTCACAATCGCCCGCCATATGAACGGTCTCACCGGTTCCGTCGTAGTTGGCCCAGCCGATCACTTCTGTATCTAAAGCCGAACTTTTCAAATACAGGACTAGAACCTGTTGACGTAACGCCATGCGTTCTCCGAAAACTCAACAGAGCTTACCATAGGGTTGCCACACCCAAGCGCGAGATGCCATGCTCGGGGTATGGGCGTCCCGGGTGACGGTGAGTCTGAATGAAAATAATCAGTTGGCTGTCGCTTGCGTTATTGGCCGGGTGTCTGGGTTCGTACAACCGCCCGATCCAATTGATATCGTTTGCGGGACCCAGCTATCCGGAAGCAGCCCGGCTACAGAAGATTGAGGGTTTTGTCATTGTGCGCTACGACGTCACCGTGGACGGCATCGTACACAACGTTCGCGTGGCCATGTCCGAGCCACCTGGAATATTCGACGATGCGGCGCTGGCAACAATACGCACTTGGAAGTACAAAGCCCCGATACTCGACGGTGAGTCACAACCGGTTCGAAATATGGAGAGCCGGATAATTTTTGAGTTGGGCAATACAGAACGATACGATGATTTCTAGCGAGTGGTCGCCACATCGCAGCGGAGATGACACCCTATGATCAGCGTGACCATGGTGGATACTCATACCTATGAAGTAGTGGTCGAAGGCGAAACTGAAACCAGCCATCGGGTACACATGTCTGCCGAGTACCACAAGAAGTTATGTGGCGGAACGATGACCCAGGAATGGGTCATCGTGCAATCGTTCCAGTTTCTACTGGAGCGCGAACCGAATACTGCAATCCTCGCAAGCTTCGACCTGCCGGATATCAATCGCTATTTTCCTGAGTTCGAAACAGAGATGTCCACGCGTCTCCGTCAGTAACTCACCATTGGTTCCAGTGGGTGATGTTGGCAACCGGTGGACGTTTCGCGCGTTTGAAATCCGTGCCAACGGTGTAAGCAACCGGTAACAAGGCAACCTGCATGACGTCCTCCGGTATGCCGAGAAGTTCGGCAGCTTCCTTTTCATGAATCATGTGCAGGGTGGTGAGTGCGGAGCCGAGTCCGCGAGCCCGAAGTGCGAGTTGAAAACTCCACACAGCCGGATAAATCGATGCCAGGAGCCCGGCCATCATCACTGGCGGTGTGTCGCTGGAAGGGCGGCCCTGTATGCAGGGGATGACGTGTACGGGTACTTCGTGTAGATGCTCCATCAAGTACAGCGCTGAAGAATATACCCGCAGGGTTTGACTATCTCCTGAAGTCTGAGCTTGTTCGCTCGCACTCGTCAGGTAGGCTTCACCACCCTTCCTGTAGAGGTCTGCAAGTGCTTTGCGTTTGTCGGCATCCTCAACTACCACCCAGCGCCAGCCTTGGGAATTTGAGCCGGTTGGTGCTTGTATGGCGAGTTCGAGACATTCGTTGATAACATCGCGCGGTACGGGTTTTGTGAGATCGAGGCGCTTGCGCACCGCTCGGGTGGTAGCTAACAACTCATCGGTCATGGGTATGTCGAATTCCATGGGTCCTCCTCCGGGATGATTGATTTCAAGTTCTGTCAGTAAGAGAGTGTATATCTTAGGGGTCCCGAAGATATTCAATTTGGGGTTGTCTCTCAGCCCGCAACCTGACCCCTCTTATGCAAAACCTTGAGCGCCTCACGCTTACTGAGGTTACTTAACCGCTGACTATGTTTCTCAACGTAACCGATCACGACCACCGGCCGTGACTTGGAGTATTCACGCACCGCCCAGCCGATGGCTTTGCGTAGAAAGAACTCCGGTTCGTCCATTGAGGCTTCCAATACGTGCGAATGCGGGCCGGAGTTGTGGTGCTCACTGGGGTTGCTGGCCGAAGCCGCTGCCAGCTGCGACGAAAGCCAACTCTGCCGGAGACGATTCTCGCCCGAGCACGATGTTACGGTGGGGAAACCGCCCGAATCTGGCGACGATGTCTCGATGCTGATGAGCGTGACGCAGGTTATTGCCGGTAATGTGTCGCCGTCCACGAGGGGTTTCGTCGCGTAGTTGTGTAAACAAATCAACGCACGCGTGTTGGTCGTCTAGCTGTTCGGAGTGCTGGAATGGCAGATAGAAGAAAGCCCGTTCGTCGTAACCAAGCTCACGGTATGTACCAATCTCAACACCGTTCTTGGCTACTTCCAGTGCCAATGCGTCGTAGGCGAAAGCAGCAGGTAACCCGCGAAAAATATTACGCGGAAACTGGTCACACACCAGTACGAATGCTAGCCTGCCCTTGATTTGTTGCAGCCAAGGGGAGAGCAAACCCTCTTTCGCCGCGATGACGAGATGTTGGAAACGCTCACGAATAGTATCGTCCACTTCGGCTCCGCTGTTGAACCAGAGGTGCCGATGGGCATCGTCGGCCAAGCCGTCATCGAGAGAGCCGAACCAGAACTCCAGCACCGGATCAAATGATCGATCTTTCACCCTAGGTTAAAGCCCCCAGCACTCCAAATCGTTGGCGAACACCAGCGGGTCTGTATAGTTCACTTCGATGGCTTCCCGGCTCTGTGTTTCGCGGCCGCGGGTTCGGTTCATGCGGTGTCCAAGAATCAACATCCGCACTTCGGCTTTGGCGGCAATCTGGCCTATCTGGGTTGGCGTGAGGTGATTTTCTTTGAGGGTACCACGGGCCGTCTCGGGAATGGCGTGGTGAATGACCAACGCATCAGCCCCTTTCGCAAAGCTCGGGATGACGTTCTTCTGGTTGCTCAAATCACCGGTGAAGACGATCACCTGGCCGGATACCTCCACCCGCCACGCAACCGCCGGTACACCACCGTGATGCACGGGAATCGAGGCGAGACGAATATTTTGCGTGCCAAATCGCGACCAGCGTCGTCGTCCGGTGGCTGGGACGTTACGTAGGTCTATCTTGTAAACCCCGGAGGATTTATAGGTTAGAAAATCGGCCAGATGAGGGAACGCTCCTTCAAGACCTATGAGCCGTTTCACAAATGTTTTGGTGTCGGGGTGAGTTTTTTTGTCACCGTCGGGGCCAAGTACCGGCAGGGGTCGGTCGCGTCCGGCGAAAACGCTGCCATCTATGAACGCAGGGAAGTCTCCTGCATGGTCAGCATGAAGATGGGTGAAGACGATGGCATCGAGGTCTGCAAATTTCGCTCCGGAAACGTCGAAGCGAAAAGACGAGCCCGGTGCGGTATCTACCAGAAGCCGGGCTTTGTTGTCGAGCCATACCAGGTAGCTTGATCCACTGTTGCCATCGTCCAGTTCAGCCCCACCTGAGCCGAGGATCTGAATCCAGACACCTTGTTTACCGCAGAAAGCGGAGCCCTCCTCACCCATTACGTTCGTAGCCGCAAACAGTAAATAGCCGGCTAATAACGAAGTGCTGACCGTTCGCATAAGTCCCCTTCTGGTTTTCTTATTTTCTACTCGAAATTTGTCGACCAAATCTCGCCATCTTGACGGGTGGCCAGAGCGCATTACAACCGCGTTCAGGGTAGCTTGTCTATGTTCTCGAGGATGCGTTCAACGCTTGCTTCGTCGGGCATCCGCCAGTCGCCCCTTGGTGACAGGCTGACCGAGCCGACCTTTGGACCTGGCGGTAACGTCGTGCGCTTGAACTGCTGGGTAAAAAAACGCCGAAAGAAAACGCTGAGCCAGCGTTTGAGTTCCTCGCGGGAGTAATCTTCTGCAAACGCCCGAAGCGCCAGAGCGTATATCTTCTCTGCACTGAAGCCATTGCGTAGATAGTGAAAGAGAAAGAAATCGTGCAGTTCATAGGGTCCGATGATCAACTCCGTTTGCTGGCTGATCTCTCCATCCTCGGGTGCAATCAGTTCGGGGGAGATCGGTGTGTCCAGGACCCTCTCCAGTACATTGCTCAAAGGCCCGTCAGCCAGGTGTCGCGCGTACCATCGGACGAGATACGCCATCATCGTTTTGGGTACGCCCGCATTTACGTTGTAGTTGGCCATGTGATCGGCGTTGTAAGTACACCAGCCAAGGGCCAGTTCAGACAGGTCGCCGGTACCGACCACGATGCCACCGACTTTGTTTGCGTAGTTGAATAGGAGTTGCGTGCGTTCGCGGGCCTGAGTGTTCTCAAACACGACGTCTGTTCGATCAACGTGGTCCAGATCATCGAGGTGTTGGTTTACTGCGGCTTCGATGGAGATTTCTTGCAAGGCCACGCCCGTCGCGCTACACAGTTGATCTACCGATTCCCTGGTGTGTTGGGTTGTCCCGGGTCCCGGCATGGTCAGCGCATGTATGACAAAAGGAGATGCATTTTGGCGCTTGGCAAGCTTTTCCAGCGTGTCGAGGCATACGAGAAAAGCGAGGGTCGAATCCAACCCCCCGGAGAGGCCAATTACCAGCGAATCCACGTCCACTGATAACATGCGGCGCGCAAGCCCCGTTGTTTGAATGCTCAGAATCTCTCGCGCATGGGCGTCGAACTCGTTTTCGTCGGCGGGTACGAACGGATGTTTAGGGTAGGCTCGGGTAATGTTCGAAAGCTCAGCGGTTGGTATTGATAAATCGACTAGGTGGTGATTGCTGGGACGTTCGGCATTCGTGAACGTGGTATTTTGCATACGGTCATGGCGCAGCTTGTTGATGTCGAACTCCACGATGAGCGTTTGTGGTTCGAGTTGAAAGCGCTCACTTTCCCCAAGAGGCTGGCCGTTCTCGGCAGCGAGCAGATGTCCGCCGAAAACGATGTCCTTGGTGGATTCCATCGGGCCGGCACCGGCATAGAGATACCCGCACAGGCGTTGCGCGCTTGCCATCTGCACCAGATTACGGCGGTAATCGGCTTTTGCGACAAGGTCGTTGCTTGCGGAAAGATTGAGGATGAGTTCGGCGCCCGCAAGGCTGTGCTGCACCCCGGGCGGGGCGGGTGCCCAGAGGTCTTCACATATTTCGATGGCGAATCGCATTGTGCTTAAGCGAAACAACTGATCACGGCAGAGGCGAAACTCGCCAAGTGAATCGTCCTGGACATCCAGATCTAACCCCGCACCCGATACGAACCAACGCCGCTCGTAGAACTCTCCATAGTTTGGTTGCGCCGATTTCGGCACCATGCCTTTTACCTCGCCATCGGCGATGACAACGGCGCAGTTGAACAGCCGCCCGTCGTCGGTTAGATAAGGGGCACCCACAACGCAGACGATGGCCTCGCTTGCTGCAGCAACCTGCGCAATAGCGGCACGGGTTGAGGTGTGCAGGTCGCTCGTGAAGAACAGGTCCTCGCAGGAGTACCCCGTGATCGACAATTCCGGGAACAGTGCAATGGTTACGCTCTCATCGCGCAAGCGGCCGAGGTGCCGACAGATCTCGGAGGCGTTTGCTGCAGGATCGGCCAGAACCAGCGATGGGGCGGTGGCTGAAACCCTGATATATCCCAGATCCGCGTAATTTTCAGGAAAGTTCATGGGTTCATTCTACCCGGGCTCGCGTTTTATGCCCAAAATGGAGAGAATCGTCGATTCGTTGCAATTTTTGGGGAAGTGATGAATTTCGAATTCTCGGAAGACCAGAACCTGCTACGCGAGCAAGCGCGTGGGTTTTTACAGGAGAACTGCCCGCCTTCGGTCGTGCGTGCGGTCTTGGATGGTGAGGCTGCTTACGATGCGGACCTGTGGAAGAAAATCCTGGAAATGGGCTGGACGGCGGCGGTTATCCCTGAGGAATTTGGGGGTCTGGGGTTGTCTTATCTCGAGCTCGTGGTGATT
>SMUZ01022613.1_pt1 | contig 17122 bp, 19 predicted proteins | sample 2456421 | NCBI WGS metagenome assembly SMUZ01 (sample SAMN11095932, study PRJNA526329) | marine sediment metagenome | biome: Marine sediment; feature: Surficial sediment; material: Deep marine sediment; isolation source: Hadal surficial sediment | place: Pacific Ocean | collected 2014-11 | depth... | reverse complement strand
CCGGAAAACACGGTCAAAACGCGCATGTACCATGCCAGGAAACAACTGCAGGGCATCCTGCCCGGTCTCGGACTTGATGCAGGCTCCTATGGCGCTGAAGGAGTGGCGACATGAACCATCGTGAAGCCGAATCGCTGTTGCCCTGGCTCGCCGCGGGTACCCTGGAAGCGGTGGAAACCCGAGCTGTTGAGGCCCATGTGGCCGATTGTGAGCAGTGCACGGTGGAACTTCTTGAACTCGGAAACCTGCACGAGGCGGTTGCCGAGACCGGCGCGGAGGAACCGGCATACAACCCGCAGATCCTCACCGCAGCCTTGAAGCAGATTGACGCTATGCAGGCCCGGGGCGAAGGCGAGATTACCGTCGACGAAGCACTCCGGACTTCTAAGTTCAAGACACTGCTTCAGGACCTTGTCGAACGACTGCAGTGGAGCACGACCCCACCCCTGGCCCGAATCGCCATCGGCGCACAGTTTGCGCTGCTATTGGGTTTGGTCGTGGCACTCACTAAAACAGGCGAAGCGCCTGAGCAAGTGTACGATGTGGTTGCCCAGGTAACACCGGGCGACTACACCCTGGGGTTTGTTCCCGGAGTGACCGAGCAGCAGATCCGAACCCTGCTTTTTGAGTCCAACGCCAACATCGTGTCCGGACCGAGTTCGATCGGATTCTACATTATCGATATCGATGACGACGTCGACGAAGCTGCTGCCGTGGCCAGGATCCGTTCGAGTGGGCTCAGCAGGTTCCTGGAACCTGTGCCGCAAGCATCCCAGCAACCAGAGTCCGATCCATGAGATGGTCGTCAATCGCCGTGTTGAGCCTCGGACTCCTCTGGGTAGTCCCGGGCTTAGCTCAAGCGCCGGAATCCGCAGCGCTCGCACCGGTACCGGGTACGGCAGGTCAGACCGAGGAGGCTGGTAATGACCTGGCAGACGATACGGCAATTGCGGAGAGTGAGAGTGAAACTGTGCCGCGCCCATCCTACCCAGACGACCCCTTCTACCACAGCGAGGGCTCGTGGGAGCAGGATTTCGCCGATCAGTGGGCGCTGAGAGATCTACGTGTTTACACCGATGTAGCCGGGTCATTCGAACACGACAGGGGTATCTCCCGGCAGGTTGAGGAGTTGACGCCGAGCACTGATCAAGTGGATCAACCCGCTTTGCCAGGCCCGGTGTTAGTGGATACACCGGATGGACCGATTCTGGTCTTATTCGAGCCCCCGGCAACCGAGCAGGCGGCCGAGGCTGACACCACAAAAACCGAGGCTCCAGTGATTGTTGCTGTCATAGATACCGGCGTGGACTACCTGCACGCTGATTTCGCGGCGGACCATCTGTGGCGTAACCCGAACGAAAAACGCGATGGCAGGGACGACGATGGCAACGGCTTCGTTGACGACCTGATCGGCTGGAACTTCGTGGATGACTCGAACAACCCCTGGGATCACAGTGGTCACGGCACCCACATCATAGGGATCATCACAGCCTGCACGGATAACGGGCTCGGCATTTCCGCCATCAATCCAGATGCCGTGGTGATGCCGCTCAAGGTGGGTAACTTCATCGGCCAGGCGCGCAGCTCTGCGGTTGCCGGGGCCATCTACTATGCGGTAGACAACGGTGCGCGGATCATCAATTTGAGCCTCGGGGGTGAAGTGGTCACCCAGGCCGAACGCCTGGCTGCCCAATATGCGGCTGATAACGACGTGCTCATCGTCGTGAGTGCAGGTAACAAGGGGTTCAAAGCGTCAAGTTTCGGCTATCCGAGCCTTCCGGATGTGTTGGTGGTGGGGGCCAGCAACCTAAGTGGAGAACGGGCCGGGTTTTCGAATTTCGGTACGGAAGTGGAGCTTCTGGCTCCCGGGGTGGATGTCCTGTCGCTCAGGGCGCGGGATACGGACTTCATCGCACTTTCTGACCCGCTGGATTATCCGCAAGGGGCCGCCATCGTCGGTGACGATGAGGACTATTATCGAGCCTCGGGTACCTCCTTTGCCGCTGCAATCGTGTCTGGCGTTGCGTCGCGTCTGATGACGCTACGCCCGGAACTCACCACCGAGCAGGTCCGGCGGATGCTGGTGCAGAACGCGATAGACGTCGGTGTGCCGGGTGTGGATCAACGTTCGGGATACGGTCGGGTGGATCTGCTGAGAGCGCTCGGTGCTGACCCGGACGTTTTCATAGAGGCGCGGATTTCCAAGGTAGATCTGCAGCTCATCGACGAGCAGGTGCTGTTGACTATCATCGGCACCGCCGACGCGGATGCGTTTGCCTCGGCCCGTACCGAAGTCATTCCTCGCAGCGAAGCCCTGCCCAACGATGGCGAATCATCGCAGGATTCCGGGATCGGTTGGCAGCTCCTCGGTAGTGCACTCACCGAGCCGGTGAGTGATGGTCGGCTTGCCGAAGTGAATCTCGAAACGCTCATCCAGATGACTGGTGGCGCCAGATCCTGGCAAGTCAGGGTGGTGGTGGCGCATACCAATGGTGAGTTCCGGGAATCAAGGATGGCGCTTGCGTTGCCAAAACCTCCACCGAATGGAGGGGCACCCGGTGAATAAGCTGACCGCTCTTGTATGGATGTTCTGCTTGACGTCGGGGGCATTGCAGGCGGATTCGAAAAGCGACTGGCAGGTGCCGTTCGCCATCACCTTGCCTGAGACCGCGCGCAACATCCTGCTGAAAACCCGGGTTGACGCGGCCGCCTGGGCACGCAGTAAAGGCATCGAGGAATTTTCTGTGATCCCGCGTGGGCGGCAGGGTTCTATCCTGGAGACCCGGCTCAGCGAGGAAAAGTGGCAGCAGTTCCAGGTTGATGCCTGCACCGATCCGGGCGTTGATGCCTGTGAGACCGTGGCTTGCCAGGCCATTCAATTCGAAGGTGAGGTTGTGGCCGGTGGTGACAGCGCGCAGACGCTCAAAGCCCGGCTGGTGAAAAAACCTCCTGAGCTTGTACCCGTGCCGGACGACGCGGGTCTGGAGGCGGTCTCCTGTACACGGGTGCCGCTTCTGGCAGTACCTCAGGCTGCGGGGGCCGGTGAAGGGAACCTGGTTCTCGATTTGGAGTTTATCAGCGATGAAGATCAGTCGCGAAGCGCACAGCGTTCTGACAAGACGGAAGACGGCGCGCAGCAGCAGGTCGCCAAGGGTAGTCAAACCGGTGCACAGACGGGAACCGGAGAACGACGATCTTTCGAATTCAAACTCCACTCAACATTCACAGGCAGCGGCTCGGTCCGTTTCGATTCAGAGCAATTGCCTACGGATACCAGCGATTGGATATTGGTTGTGGGTGAAGGTTGTAACGAAGTTGCGGTGCCGCTCGACGCGCTGGCACCGGCGCGGGAACCGGGCCAGCTAGCCGCGATCGTGGACGCTGGCACCAGTGCGGCAATTGCCGCGACCTTCAACCTCACCGTGGTGCGTGAAGTCGCGCTCGCCTCCACCAATGAGACACTGGCAGTATTTGCAACGGCGAACAACATTTTCACATTGATCGCCGCACTCCTGCTCGATCCTCGGGTAACCAGCGCACAGCCAGACTATATCTATACGACCACGGCAACCCCGGTACATACCGACCCGTTCGCCTCGTTCGCTTATGGACCGGAACTGATTGGCGCACTTGCCTTACACGGCGACGCGACCGGAAGTGGACAGCTCGTGGCGGTGATCGATACAGGCGTTGATGTTGAACATCCGGAACTCAGAGGCAGAATCAAAGAATTCCTTGATGTCACAGACAAGGGCTGGTCCGCGGACGTCCACGGCACCGCAGTAGCCGGAATCATCGCTGCAAATGCCGATAACGCTGAAGGTAGCTATGGGGTGGCTCCTGAAGCCGACCTGCTGGTGATCAAAGCCTGCCAGCCGAAAACTTCCGGCGGGTTGGCGGCGCGCTGCTGGACGAGCACACTGGTGCAGGCTCTGGACATCGCGATGACGAAAGACGCAGGCGTCATCAACATGAGTCTGGCCGGACCGCCGGATGACCTGGTCGAACGTTATGTTCGCCTTGCTATCGGCCAGGGCCGCCTGGTCGTAGCAGCCGCAGGCAACGGTGGTGCTGAAGCGAAGCCGAGCTTCCCGGCAGCAATATCGACCGTCCTCGCTGTGACCGCTATCGATTCAGCAAATCGGCGCTATCGCGATGCAAATCTTGGGGATTACATCGACGTCGCAGCACCAGGCGTGGATATCATCAGCCCGACACCCAACAATCAGTATCCGTCGCTGTCCGGAACTTCCATGGCGGCCGCTCATGTGAGCGGCATCGCGGCACTGTTGCGCGAACTCGTCCCCGTGCTGAGCGGTGCCGAGCTGCGCGCGATCCTGCAGACGAAAGTAATAGATCTCGGGGTAGCAGGCCGCGATGTTGAGTTTGGTGCGGGGCTCATAGACGCTTGTGCCGCGGTAAAGTTGATGACCGCTGACGCGGTCGTATGCGCGGAAGAGGAAGAGGCTCATGCGCTCGATAATCCTTCACTCTAAAATCGGCTGGGTTGGCGCCACGTTGTTAACGATGATCCTGGCAAGTCCCGGTGTATGCGACGCAGCCGCGGGTGCCTTTATCCCTTCCAGTGACAAAGGTGGGTTCCAGTATTCCGAGCCAACGGATTGGCCTGAGCAGAATCTGGATCTTTCCGATATCGAGCGTCAAGTGGCGGAGGCTGCCAGCCTGCGCTGTGGTACCGCGTTGGCGGCCGCACCTCTGGATCTTGGCAACGCAAAAAGCTTCATGGGCGAGATGATGGGCAAGGCGGCCAGTGCCGCGGTCGGCAAGTTGCTCGGTAGCGTGTTGGGTGGCGGAGGTGGCCGCTCCTCCAAGCAGAAGAAACCCAAAATGTTCAAGGATCCCATCAAGAAGAAATACAAGACACGATTCGAAGATCCGCAGGGTAAGGTTCGCGTCCTCGTAGGTGGCAAGCAGTTCAACGACGGCCTGTTATTGAGTGCCCGGGTGGACAAGGCTCGCGGTAAAGGAACCTTCCATACGATGTTTCTGGAGCGGCCGGACTGCACCCGCATCTGGCCCATTCAATATATGGGTTACGGTTTGTGGGGCAAGTGGAGCCTTTCGGTGTCCGTCACAAAGACGACGAGCACCTACCGCGATGGCGAGCTCATTGATCGCAGTGTCGAGCGCTCCGGCTGGTCGAAGTCCGGCGATTTTGATTTCTCCCGGGGATTTTCCGTGTGGGATCAGCTCGATAATGAGAACCGGATGGTCTTGAATCCGAACGAAGCTTTTAAAAACCAGTTGCGCACCGAGATTGGCGACCCAGCCTGGCGACAAATGGGTTATGCCGAGCCAACGGAGGGTATTCGCTCGGCCGGCGGACTCTTCCGGGTGAACCCTGAAGAACTCACCCCCGGTACTGTCGCGGTCATCCACATCACCAACGTCGAACAGGGGCGTTACCGAACGGTGGGTTTCCCGTTCCATTTCTCCGCAGGAGAGGATGGGATGCTTACCCTGGAACAGCTGGACACGGCAGGGATCTAATCTCGATCGGTCGACGTACACGTAGAACGCCCTCGATGCGATTGCCCATTCAGTGCTGGCCGCTGCGGGGTGTCGTGAATTGTTTTTGAACCTCTCCCTCTCCTCTCGTTACTCATCGAATAAGGCAGTCCGTAGTCGCCGAAATTTGTTCACGAAAACTTAAGGAGAGTATCTCTATGAAATCCATCATTATTGCTTCTAGCATTGTTCTCGCTGGCGCGCTTTTCGTTTCGGCGAGTGCCCAGGCAGACGGCCCCTATCCGTTGTGGATGTCTCAGGACGACAACAGCGTAAAAATTACCGATGCATTCAAACTAACCTCTACGATTGCGCCGGTAACAACGTATGTATCGGATGACGACACCACCACGACAACGACCACTAACACTTCTTCGGACGACGACTTCTCGTTCAGCAGTATTTACAGTAGCGACGACGACGTGTCTCAATGGTGGAGCAACACCGAAGACTACGATAGTGCCAACTTGTTCTCTGCAGATCGTATTGGTCAGCGTGGTGACACCGGTTCTAACGGTTCTTCCAGTAGTGCATCCAGCAATCCGATTACTTTTGTACGCGGCGGACCTACGACTATCGTCGCTGGTAACAAGTCTGGGTACGGTAATATCGATAACTACAACGTCAACCAGAACCCTGTCAACAACCTCTTGGTTGGTGGCGATTTAAACGGCAATACCGTTCAGTCCAACACGCTCTTGGGAGTCGACAAGTCTGTGGATATCAGGGACATCGGTAATACGATTTCCACAGTGATCTCTGGAGCAACGAGCAGTTCGTCAGCGAATCAGGCGTTTGGCGGCAGAACTACCAACGGGGTTGCAAAGCCGATCACTCTCAACCAGTAAACTTCCCCACCCATCTGGGGGCTTCGGCCCCCTTTTTTTTACTTCGTACAAGAGGAGCGCATCATGAAAAAACTCACCTTCCTCGTCGGGCTCATCCTGGTTTCCGCGATGCCGAGCCTCGCGTTGGCCGACAAAGAAGCCGACCAGAAGATGCTCAAGCGCATCTATGAGATGCGCATGCGGCTGGATCGGGATCGGATTCAGGCGGAAAACGAAGCTCGCTCGAACGTTCGGTTAGTTACTCAGGGAGGTGCGGCGATTGCCCGGGCTGACAGCCCCACGGTGACCCAGATGCGCAACGACATGCAGTTCCACCTCTCCCAGTTCGCAAACAACTTCCGTTGTTTGGACGTAGATGTGGAGAACAACGGTGGTAACACGGTCGTCATCTGTGGTGACAGTACCGGCAATATCACCGGGGAGAATACGGCAGTGGGCGGCGACATCATCAAGATAGGAACGAACCCGTGAGCATACTCAAGAGACTATTCATCATTGCCCTGATCGTTGCCAGCTGCAGCATCCAGGCGCACCCGCCCGTGCACTACGGAATTGTTGTGGTGGCAGAACATCGTTTCGACCCGGCGATGCAACGCTACATGGCTGAGCGCGCACTCAAGGCCCTGCCGATCAGCGGTGGCCGGTTGTTTTATATCGTGCCAGTGGTCAACGACCCGTTCGTTGAGCAAATGCAGATCCGTTACATCGAGCAGCTGCTGGATAAACAGCAACGTGTTGAACCTCGCGCACGCTAGTTGTGACCTACGAAACGCGAAACAGCCAACCCTTAAGGGATATGACATGAAAATCAACATTCGACTCGTGCTGCTGACCATCGTAGCCATCGTCGCGGCCATCCTGACCGCGGTTGCGGAAGCACGCACTCGCGATGACGGGAAAACACGCTCACTCAAGCCCGAGGAAATTCAAGCGCGGCTTCAGGACCTGGATTGCCCCCGGCCAAAGCCGCGAGTTGCCATCTACAGCTTTAACGCGACAGGCAAGCTCGCAGCTTTTGAAGGTTACAACGTGGGTGACGGCCTTGCGGCTCAGCTTGCCACCGAGCTGACCCGCACGGGGTGTTTCATCGTCCTCGACAGAACCGGCTTATCCAATGTGCTTCGCGAGCAGGAGATGACCCTGGCAGGTGTCGTCAACCGCGAGACAGGTGCCCGCGCTGGACACGTGATCGGTGCGGAAGTGATCATCAAAGGCACCGTGACCGAATTCGAGCCCAACAAGCGTGGACGAGGTTTGACCCTGGGGCTTGCTTTGCCGAACACACCGCTGGGGATTCGCCTTGGTCGCAACGGCACGACCGCACACGTCGCCCTCGACCTGAGCATCGTTGATGCGACGACCGGCCGAGTGAAGTTCGCTCACCGGGTCGAGGCGGATTCTAAATCGGGTGGCTGGACCATCGGCCTCGACTTCAAGCGTGGCAGCCTCGGTGGCGACACGTTCTCCAAATCGCCCCTGGGGGTGGCTTCGCGTAATGCACTCGGCGAGGCGATCCTGCATATTGCAGATGATCTACAGGGAATGCCCTGGCGTGGTCAGGTGGTGGATTCGTCAGAAAACATGATCTTTCTGAATGCCGGGCTCGATACCGGGATCCGCGCGGGCGATACCTACCGTATCTCGACCGTCGTGCGGACGTTGATCGATCCTTCGACGGGACTGGTGCTCGACAATATCGAACGCGAAGTTGGCCGGGTACGCGTCGTATCTGTCAAAGGCAAGTATTCGATCGCCGAGCCAGTTGATGGCATCCGAGTCAAGCGGGGCGACTACGTGCACCTGTAAGGCTGAAGTGCCATTCATGAGACCTACTTCGATTGTCCCACTCAAGACCCCCGCTGGACCTTTTTTAGGACCACGGGGGTCAGTACTTTCTGCGGCGATTTTCTTTTGAACCCGATTCTCACTGCTTGCCACCTATGGATAAGACAGACAAGTGGAGATCAGGGAAATGTTGGCAGCAATCATCATCGCAACCATGGGAAGCGCTTTCGCACTGATGATCATCGCCAAGCATGTCCGGGACCTGATGGACCAACGCGAGCGAGCACTGATGGCCAACAAGCGCATCCGCATGCGTCAGGAACTGGTCCAGTTTGTCCACGCTCATCGTTAACCCGACAGGGTTGCGGGGAACGGCATTCAGCGGAACTTTGGACTCCTCCCCATCCCTTCTGGACAGGAACTAACTAAACTACTAATCGTTGCTGCTTTTCTGGTCAGCCCCTCATTGAGGACAACTCCTGGATCATCGATACTCGCCGAATTATCGGGAGGATGACACATGAGACGATGGGTGGGTTTGTTACGTTGGTTTTTGCTGTGCCTCCTGGCGTGGGGGTGGGCACCAGCCTGGGCACAAGAGGCGGACTACGCCGCCCAGGCCGTCAGTCGACTCAGCGAGTATCTCAAGATCGATACCATCAACCCGCCCGGAAACGAGAGCCGTGGGGTGACGTTTCTCGCCGGAATTCTGCAAGAAGCCGGTATCGAATACGAAACGGCCGAATCCGCTCCGGGACGCGGCAATATCTGGGCGCGTTTAGAAGGAGGTCGACAGCCAGGACTCGTGTTGTTGCACCACATCGACGTGGTACCGGCGAATCGCGCGTATTGGGATTTTGACCCACTTTCCGGAGAGATAAAGGACGGCTACGTATATGGACGCGGTGCCATCGATACCAAGGGTCTGGGTATCGTACAGCTACAGGCTTTTCTCTCATTGCATGCCAGTGGCAAACGATTGAACCGGGATGTGGTTTTTGTAGCGACGGCGGACGAGGAAGCAGGGGGGTTCTTCGGTGCCGGTTGGCTTGTGCAGAACCGACCAGAAATATTCGAGAACATCGGATTCCTGATTAACGAAGGGGGATCAGGTCAGCGTGTTGATGACCGGAAAGTGTTCATGGTTGAAGTCACTCAGAAGGTGCCTCTGTGGCTGAAGTTGACCGCTCATGGCCGGCCGGGACACGGCTCCGCGCCCCAGGTCCATACGGCAGTGACTCGGTTGCTCGCGGCACTCAATCGCGTTGCCCAAACCCAGTTCCCACCTCGGGTAATCGACCCGGTACGTACCATGTTCCAGGGTATAGCCCCCTTTCAAAATGGCGAAATTGCCAACCAGCTCGCGGCAATCGACACAGCGGTGGAGGATGCCGAGTTTCTCCTCTCACTCCAACTCCAGAATCCGCGCCTGCACGCGCTGCTGCGTAACACCTGTTCCGTCACGCGTTTGACAGGCAGCGCGAAGATCAACGTGGTACCAGCGGAGGCGGGAGCAGAGCTCGATTGCCGCTTACTCCCTGACCAGGACCCGCAGACGTTCGTCAGGGAACTCGAGGTCCTGATTGCGGACCCGGATATCGACATTGATCGCATCATGGGGTTTACACCAGCGGTAAGCTCCACGAAAACGCCGTTGTATGAGCTTATCGAGCGGTTCTTGCGGGAACGTTACCCGGGAACAGTGGTTGTCCCATCGGTGTCTACAGGATTTACTGACAGCCATTTCTTCCGCGATCTCGACATCGAAAGTTATGGCTTTTCGCCGTTTTTGTTCGAGGCCCACGAAGCACGCGGCGTGCATGGCAACAACGAGCGAATTTCAGTGGAAAATATGCAGCGTGGTACGGCTACGATGATTGAGCTGCTGGAGCGATTCCTGTTGCGCTGAACTGGCGGGTCTCGCCGAGCAGGCGGCCGGATCGAGAGATCGGCCACCACTCGGGAGTTCGTCGACACAGCGCCGTAAACATTGGGTCAGGGCGAGTGTGAGTATTTACTGATTACCGGCTACCTGGATGCTCACGCTACCTCGTTGGGGTACGAAGCGACCCGACGAGGCGGTGTAGGCCAATAGCTCGCGGCCGTTGCGGGAGGTTTCACAGCTGATTCGTAGCAGCGCGCGATCACCCGCCTGCCAGGCGCTGGCGTTGATGAAATAGGCGTTAGCGGGGCCCTCGCGGTCAATGTAGTAGGTACGGCTGGTCGCGAAGCCACTCCTAAATTCAGCCTTGGCCGCATCTATGCAGGTTTCGTACCCGCGAAACTCACTGGGTTGGCTGGGGCGAGCGTGTGCAGCACCAGCGATAAGGATCGTCAGAGCTGACAGTGCAACAAGGGTCTTTTTCATGGTTCCCATTCCTTCTTTCGACAGTCTTGGTTAGCTACCGGGCTCCCTGGCAGAGTTCCAGGAAGAATGTTACTTAAAGTAACAATAGTTCATTGACATGGGAATAAAAGTAACGTAGAACCTGATTCTCACGGATGTGCAGGGGAGTGGTTTGACTCATCCCGCCTACCAGTTAGATTGGAACCTTGTTCGTACCTTCGTAGCCGTGGTCAACGGTGGTAGTCTGGCCGCGGCGGCTCGCCAGATGGGGCTCTCTCACCCGACGGTGGCACGGCACGTGCAACTGCTCGAGCAAAATCTCGGTGTGGATCTGTTCGATCGCACATCCAGCGGTCTTTCCATTAATGAGGCAGGAACCCAGCTTGCCGAAGCGGCCGTGCGCATGCAGAAGAATGCAATTGCCTTCGAGGCCGTTAGCGATGTTGTGAAGACCAGCACCGTGGGAACCGCACGCATTACGGTTGCAGAGATTCTCGCAGAACTTTTTCCAGCGCTGCTGCGACCTCTGCAGAAATTTAATCAAACCGAACGTTTGATCGAACTCATTATTTCCGATCAGTCGCTCAATCTACTGGATCGGGAATGCGATATCGCGATCCGTCACGTTCGCCCCGTGCAGACCGAGCTGATCTGTAGAAGAGTTGGTAGTTTACCTTTCGCTGCGTGGGCAAGTTCGGGCTATCTTGCCGATGTGGGCGAGCCGACGCTGGCTACCCTGTTACAACACTGGTTCATCGACGGGGTTACGCACACTAGATTCACGGATGCGGTTGAGAAGTTGAGCAACCCGATTCCCCCTGCACGGGTGATATTCAGAACGGATTCGGTCCTGGCACAGCGCAAGGCCGCTCAGGCGGGATGGGGCATTGCGGGACTACCGGTATACCTCGGTGAGCAAACACCGGGATTGTTCCAAGTGCTCGCGACGCAGCCAACCTTCGAGCTCGAGGTCTGGGTGGTGGCGCGCCCCCAGGTACGCCATACGGCGTTACTGAAACAGGTATTCGACCACGTGGCGGCGGCACTCCAGGAATTTCTGAATGCATCGGCGACTTCCAAGACGTTACCGGTTGTCACGCTGGGCTAGATAACCGCACCAACACCACCACGACGTGCGTCCCCAACTGCCACAAATTTCGCGCCTCGTCGTTCAACCAGGTGAACGCCTCCGAAGAACAGGTTTGGTGACGCCCACCGGTCGATCGTGACAACCCGCTTCTCTAACTCGGTGACAACCTGGTTGCTGAACCCGGGCTCCAGGGAGAGCTTGTCGCGTTCGTAGTGGATCCTCGGTAAACGTACGGCTTCATCGGCTGGTATTGCGAAGTCGAGAAGGTTCGAAATCACCTGCAGGATCGCGGTACGAATTCGGTTCGATCCGCCAGAGCCGAGTACGGTTGTGTGATTTTGCTCGAGCTCGATGAGGGTGGGCGCCATCATCGAAGTCATCCTGAGATCCGTCGACCAGCGATCGGGGCCCTGAGGATTGATGTCCTCCTCGCCGGGCATGTTGTTGAGCATGATGCCGCTGCCCGGGATGAGATAGCCGCATCCTTCACCGTTGGAGAGCGTCATGGCCGCGATGTTACCGGCACTGTCTGCAATGCTTATATGAGTCGTGCCACGATGTGCGCGTGGGCGGTTGCTGATACGGGTCCGATACTGCTTGAGCAGACCGGCATCGAGAGGACTGGTGTCTCCGGTACCGATCGACATTCGTGCTTCGTTGGTCAGTTCCATCACGTCGATTAGTAGCTCGAGATGTTCTAATGAGCCGAATGTGACGTTAGCCAGATCGATGTCGTTCAACAGCTGAAGTGCAAAGCCGATGAGCGTTCCTCCGGAGGAAGGTGCGGGATTGGTTAATATCCGGGCGTTACGATAGCTCAGCACAAGCGGCGTGCGATGGTAAACCCGGTAACTTGCCAGATCGGCCATGCTCAGGTGACCTCCCTGTTGCGCACACAGGTTGGTGATGCCACGGGCCAGTTCACCGGTATAGAACAACGCCTCACCTTCCCGGATGAGCGCCTCGAGGACATCTCCCAACAACGGTTGTTTGAGTAATGCCCCCTCGGTCGTGGCGCCATAGGTACGTGCCGTTGCTTCGCTCAACCGATAGATAGGCGCAACAACGTTGAAGAGATAGGCTTGGAACGCACTCACCGGTACGCCTTCCCGGGCAGACCTGAGTGCAGGTTCGACCAGGCGGGTCATAGGCAGCGATGCGAGGTCTGCATAGATAGCGAACAGCCCCTTCACCATGCCGGGTGTCGCGATCGCAGCCGGTCCGACGTGAAACGCTTGGGTTGTGGTTCCGAAATCGGCTTCTATGGGCAGTAATTCGCTCGCGGCCGCAGAGCGCACGCGCGGGGTCTGGACGAAAAAGTCATAAACCGTCGGCTTCTCGCCCACCGCGTGCGCCAGGAGAAATCCACCGCCACCGAGGGATGCCAGAACAGGTTCGACCACACACGCGACAAGCTGTGCGGCAATGACCGCATCGTATGCGTTACCCCCGTCGAGCAATACGTCACATGCCGCTTGCGCGGTCACGGGATGCCCGCAGGCTACTGCACCTGCTGGTTCGGGGATTGCAGCCATGCGCGATTATGTTTCTGTTAGGGAGCACGCTCAAGGCTGCGGGGCCCCCACGTTGGAATCGAGGCTGAGCGTGCTCCAGTGGATAAGTGGCAGATGTCTCTCGACGCCTCGTTAATTCATGGTCTATCATCGAATTCGAACTTCACGAGGAGGAGCGATGGCCAGCATTCACGATTTCGCAATGGAAACCATCACCGGCGAGAGCCAGAGCCTGTCTCAGTACAGTGGCCAGGTTTGCCTGATCGTCAATGTTGCAACGAAGTGAGGGATGACGCCCCAGTACGCAGGTCTGCGGACATTACACGAAAGCAACAAAAATAACGGGTTTAGTGTTCTCGGCTTCCCGTGTAACCAGTTTGCGGCACAGGAACCTGGCACAAACGCTGAAATCCTCGAGTTCGCTCAATCCAAGTACGATGTCACCTTTCCTATGTTCGCCAAGATAGAAGTCAACGGCGACGGAGCCTGCGATCTTTACAAGTATCTGAAAGATGCACAGGCAGATGAGGAAGGCAAAGCTGATATCGCTTGGAATTTTACCAAATTTCTCGTCGACGGCACGGGTTCGGTAATTGCGCGCTTCGGCCCGCAGACAACCCCCGAGGAGATAGGGCAGCAACTTCCCTCGCACCTGGCGGGATAGTTCCCATTTTCAGTTGGTAAGATCGGGTTCCCAACGGGTCCCCAACGGGTTCCCAGCCGTTACTTACCAGCGGCTGGGGCTTCCGGGTTGGTGGGAGAGACACGAATGATACGGCCTGCCGCGCTATCGGTGAGCAGGTAGATGTAACCTGCCGCGTCTACTCGAATGTCGCGAATTCGTTCGCCCACTTCAGCAAAAAGCACCTCTTCAGCTACGACAAAACCGTTTTCCATGTTCAACCGTCGCACTTCCTGATTCACCAATGCCCCAACGAAGAGATCCCCGTGCCATTCCGGAAAAAGCGCACCGTGGTATATGGCGAGGCCCGATGGCCCGATGGACGGAACCCAATAGGTCAGAGGTGACGTGATCCCGGGCAGTTCAGAGTATGGGGATACGTACGCGCCGTTATAGTCGATCCCGTAGGTGACCATAGGCCAACCGTAGTTACGCCCCGCTTCGATGAGATTCAATTCGTCCCCCCCTTGGGGACCGTGCTCGTGCAGGAATATTCGGCCGGTTTCCGGATCGAGCACCAAACCTTGTGGGTTGCGATGTCCGTAGGAGAAAACGGCGGCTTCCTTTCCCGCCAGCCCGGCGAAGGGGTTATCCGGTGGTATGCTGCCATCGTCGTTGATACGTACCACCTTGCCGAGTAAGGCATCCAGGTTCTGAGCCTGCTCACGATAGTCGAAACCGTCGCCCGTTGTGATCAGCAGCGTCCCGTCCGCCAGGAAAAGCATTCGACCACCGTAGTGCACGGGTGTGTCCTTGGTTGGACTCACCGTAAAGATCACTTCGAAATCTTCCAGACGGTTGTCGACCAGGCGTGCACGGGCCACCTGAGTCGCGTTGGCTGCAGGTGAACCCTGGGCATATGAGAGATATATCAGCTGGTTGGTCACGTAGTCGGGATGCACCAGCACATCGAACAGCCCGCCCTGGCTGTGGGCGTATACCGCAGGCACACCAGCGATGGGCTCGCTTAACGAGCCGTCGCGACCTACCCGGCGTAACTGACCGGATCGTTCGGTCACCAGAGCTTCACCGTCGGGTAAAAAAGCCAAACACCAGGGAAAGTTCAGCTCGAAAGCAACTGTCGTGAGTGTGTAGTTTTGGGCGGCTGCCGGTAAGGCAAGGAGCAATCCGATCAGGGCCGAAATGGTGCGATTGCGCATGGAATTCTCCGCTTGAAAACCTTCGATGCCTCCGGGGTTTTCGTAGAGGCTGGACCCGGTCATTATGAAGCTCTTGGAATTAATGGTGAATGGGTAATGTTGCGAAACATCGGTGGGTACTTCGCCGCGGTGGCGGGCGCCTACGTATTGGCGTCCATTGCGTCCACACAGTCGGTTCTGGCGAGTCTCGCGGAGATGGGCGTCAACATAGACTTGACCACCCGATTTGCAGCCATCGGTCATGATCTGCTCGGGTTGATGACTATTTATCTGCCAATCATCGCGATCGCCTTTCTCATAGCCTGGCCGGCAACCGCGTTGATCGTCAGATGGTTGCCACGCTTAAGAACGATCGGTTATGTGCTCGCAGGGTTCGCCGCGATCATCGCTGCACATCTGATTCTCAAACAACTGGTGGAGATCACGGGTATCGCTGCGACGCGTACCACGTTCGGCCTTGTTATTCAGGGACTGGCTGGTGCCGCTGGTGGGCTGATTTTTGTACGCGTGGTACCGTCTCGCGACTAGCGACCCCAAACTTACCCGAATCGCGTGCAGAAGATGGATGGCAGATTCGCCGAAAAAGTCGCGAAAGAATCACCCCCGTTATCCGACAGCCACAGACTTCCGGTGGTAGAGCCCAGGGCAAGCGTTTTGCCATCGGCGGCAATGTCCATGCCATGACGGTAGACGAGATCGTAAGCGTCGCTTTGCGGCAGGCCTGAGCGTAACTGGGTGAAAGTCTCACCCCCGTCATCCGTGCGGTTGACTACCATGGCGCCATCCACAGGAATACGAATTTCGTCATTGCTAGCCGGGACGAACCACGCCCGCAAAGGGTTTGTGGGGTCCGCGACCACCGCAAAACCAAAGCTCGAAGGGGATACGTCCACGAGCTCCTGCCAGGTTTCGGCATCGTCAAGGGACATCCAAATACCATTGTGGTGTTGCATCCAGAAGATGTTGGGATCGCTCGGTGATTGCACGATGCGGTGCGGATCCTGTTGTTCAGGATCGTGAGCAAGATCCGGCGGCAGGTAATCCGCGCGTAACCCTTTGCCTTTTGCCTGCCAGGAATCGCCGCCGTCGTTCGTCTGCCAGACACCGCCGATGGACACGCCAACGGTGAGATGATCGCTGTTGCGGGGATCGACGCAGATCGAATGCACACCGGGCCAGTCGTAGCCGCCACCTTGCCAGGCAGCTCGACGCGGTTCTTCCCACAGGGCTTTATTGAGCATCCAGGAATCACCACCGTCCTCGGACCGGAAAAGTCCGCCAGGAATAGTGCCGCACCAGAGAACACCGGGGCGATCATTGCCACCGAGTTCGAGAGACCATATTTGCACCAGCGACCACGGTGTAGCGTCGGGGTGATGAGCGGGCTTTTCCGGGAAGACCGGCACAGCGATCTCGCGCCAGGTTGAGCCCGAGTCGTCCGAGCGTTGCAACTTGGCTCCGAAGTGACCGAGCGAAAGTGCTGCATAAACCCGCTTGGTCGCCGGGTCGGGCAATACCATTGATACCGGATCGCCGAGGAACGAACGTGAGACGATATGCCACCCATCCGAGCCATGTTCAAGCCCGAATAACCCCTTGCGAGTGCCCACCCAGAGTTGTTGCGGCATGATGGTCCGTCTCCGTTTTTGCGGGTTAACCGCCGGACAGCGCTTGCGCGACAAACAGCTCGCTTTGCGCGCCAACCGGATCGCTCAGATGTACCCGGTCGGTGATGCTCCGGTTGTCTATGTAGATATTGACATGCTTACGCACGCCGCCTTGATCGTCGAGGATATAACCGCGCAACTTAGGGTGGCGCCGGAACACATCTTCGAGCAACGCACGTACCGTATCTCCGTCGGCGGCTACGACGTCAACCTTGATATGACGTTTTAGATTTGGGGTGAAGGCAATTTGTGGCACGACGACTGGCGTATGCGCATTGATACGTACGGGGTAGCTCAAGGAAGTAGATTGTAAACCCAGATGGTGGGTCGGTTAAATGCGGCTGAGAACGTTGCTATTGGTCATCGAAATCCGCGAGTTGCCAATCCGGTGAAGTGGGCTTGGGTAGTGGCTCGATAGTGGTTTTCACGTCGCTGAAAAAGTCCATCTCGTTGATGTAGCGTTCGAGTTCGGCCGCCGCCACTCCTCGGCTTGTGAAGGG
>SMUZ01047678.1_pt1 | contig 17154 bp, 17 predicted proteins | sample 2456421 | NCBI WGS metagenome assembly SMUZ01 (sample SAMN11095932, study PRJNA526329) | marine sediment metagenome | biome: Marine sediment; feature: Surficial sediment; material: Deep marine sediment; isolation source: Hadal surficial sediment | place: Pacific Ocean | collected 2014-11 | depth... | reverse complement strand
GGTTGAGACGGGCTCGGCGATCACCTGGAAGTATCCGAGTTGCATTCTGCGTGGAGAAAACTCCGTGGGTGAATTCTACTCCGTCGCGGTCACGAACAACTACCAGCAGGCCGATACCGGCACCAAGATGATTCATATTGGCCGCAATACGCGCAGCACGATTATTTCGAAGGGGATCTCGGCCGGTCATGCGCAGAACGCCTACCGCGGCCTGGTCCGGATCATGCCGACGGCGCGTGGTGCGCGAAACTATACGCAGTGTGACTCGTTGTTGATCGGCGACAAGTCAAGTGCACACACCTTTCCGTATATGGAGGTGCGGGAACGCAGCGCGCACATTGAGCATGAAGCCACGACATCGAAGATCAGTGAAGAGCAGCTCTTCTATTGTCGCCAGAGCGGGCTATCCGTGGAGGACGCCGTCAACCTGATCGTCAACGGCTTCTGCCGTGATGTTTTCAAAACGCTCCCCATGGAGTTTGCCGTGGAAGCACAGAATCTATTGAACGTGAGCCTGGAAGGCGCCATAGGCTGAGGACGAGGTTTAGCGAATGCTACGAATTGAGAACTTACACGTCCGCGTCGATGGTCACTCGATCCTGAACGGGCTGAACCTGAGCGTCGGTGCCGGTGAAGTGCACGCCATCATGGGACCCAACGGCTCCGGCAAGAGCACCCTGGCTCAGGTTCTCGCCGGCCGCGAAGACTATGAAGTAGTGAAGGGCTCGATCACTTTCCGCGGGCAAGACCTACTCGGCATGGCTCCTGAAGACCGGGCGAAGGCCGGCCTGTTCCTCGGTTTTCAATATCCAACCGAAATCCCGGGCGTGAATAACACTTACCTCCTCAAGGCGGCCCTGAATGCGCAGCGAGTGGCGCGCGGCGAAGATGAAATTGACGCCTTCGAATTCATGAAACTGATCAAAGGCAAAATCGAGTTAATGCAGATTCCGAAGGAGTTTTTGACTCGCGGTGTCAATGAAGGATTTTCCGGTGGCGAGAAGAAGCGCAACGAGATACTTCAGATGCTGATCCTAAAGCCCACATTGGCGATTCTCGATGAAACGGATTCCGGGCTGGATGTCGACGCGTTGAAAGTGGTCGCGGCGGGAATGAACAGCCTTCGCAACCCGGATCGCGCCATGATCCTGGTGACCCACTACGAACGCCTGTTGGAACTCGTCGTCCCCGATCACGTGCACGTGCTGTCCGCCGGCAGGATCGTTAAGAGCGGGGACAGCAGCTTGGCGCGCGAGGTGGACGAGCGCGGTTATGATTGGGTGCAAGATCAAGCCAGCAGCGCATGACGCAAGAGTACCTCCAAGATCAATTCCGGACCCGACTGAAAGATCTGCCTGGCACAGCTGCGATCCGCGCGGCACGAGAGAACGCCATGTCGAGCTTCAATGCTGTGGGCTACCCTACCCGCAAGTTGGAGGACTGGCGTTACACGGACCTCAAGCCGTTAGCCACCGGAGAATTCGATCCGGTTCCGGATTCACCGCCGAAAGACGCCGCTGTTCGAACGCAGCAGTTGATCGAAGAATTGGGGCTCAACAGCGAAGACTCGCCGATCGTCTTTGTCGATGGGCATCCGGTCGCGGGCGACCAAATGCCAACGTCGCAGGACGGCCTGAAGATCCTGAGCCTGGCAGAGGCTTGGGACAGCGCCGAGGAGTTCGCTGCTGACAACGAGTTCAACGGCCGACCGCTGGCCGCACTCAATATGGCTTTCGCCGTAAACGGCGTCTGTTTACGTGTCGCGGACGGCACGCAAATCGACCAACCGATACATCTTGTTTTCATCGCCAGCGAGCGACCATACGTCGCGCCTCAGCCGCGTATCATCATCGATCTGGGGTCCGACTCAACACTCCGAATCGTTGAACATTTTATCGGTCGAGGCCAGTGCTCCGCCTGGACTAACGTCGTCACCCAGATTTCCCAGCAACCACGTTCCGAACTCATACTCTACCGGCTGCAGGAACACGGGCGGGCACATCTGCATACCGAACTGCTAACAGCCAAACTTGCGGAGGATGCAAAGCTCAAGCTCGGTTACCTCGATTTAGGCGGTAAGCTGGTACGGAACGACATCCAGGTTGATCTGGCAAAGCCGGGCGCGAGTTGCGAGCTGTTCGGCCTCTTCATGCCCGCTGACGGGCAGCATATCGACAATCACATCCGAGTCGATCACACCGCTCCGAGAACCGTGAGCCATGAAACGTTCAGGGGCATCATCGGTGATCGTGGTCACGGCGTGTTCAACGGTAAAGTCGTCGTTCACAGAAACGCACAAAAAATTGATGCTACCCAGTCCAGTGATAATTTACTACTCTCCGATCACGCCGAGATCGACACGAAGCCGGAACTCGAGATCTATGCCGATGACGTGAAATGCTCGCACGGAGCGACGATCGGACAACTGGATGAAAACCAACTTTTCTATCTGCGCTCAAGAGGCGTGGATAACGAGACTGCCCGCGGGTTACTGACGTTTGCATTCGCCAATGATATCTTGCAGCGCTTCGACCTGCCGAAACTCAGAGAACACGTCATTCGCAGAGTTTTGAACCAGCTGCCTGGACGACAACAGTGGGACGAACTCCTGTGAGCGCGCTAGGGCTCCGACCGACGGTAGACCGCGCCGGATTGGTCACTGATATCCGTTCTCTCAGGGCGGATTTTCCGGCGCTGCATCAGGATGTGCATGGCAAGCCGTTAGTCTATTTGGATAGCGCTGCCTCCTCGCAACGCCCGCAAGCGGTGATCGATGCGATGGTGCATCACGAGCAACACGATCACGCCAATGTTCATCGCGGTGTCCACCAGCTTAGCCAACGATCGACGGAGGCCTACGAAGGCGCCAGGGAGAAACTCAGCGCCTATATTAACGCAGCGAATAGCGCCGAGATCATTTTTACGCGGGGCGCGACAGAGTCGATCAATCTCGTTGCCGCTAGCCTGGGCCAGATGTGCCTCGGGCCGGGCGATGAAGTTCTGGTCACGCGGATGGAGCACCACTCCAACATCGTGCCATGGCAACTCATCTGTCAACGGACGGGTGCGCGGGTGATACCGGCCCCGATTACCCAAACCGGTGAACTCGATAGAGACGGATTTACGGCGCGCCTGACTAAGAACACCAAAATTGTCGCGCTCGGCCATGTCTCCAATGCCTTGGGTACGATCAATCCGCTGCAGGATCTCATCGCCGAAGCCCATCAAGCCGGCGCGCTGGTATCGATCGACGGCGCTCAAGCCGGACCGCACCTGCGAATCGATGTCCAGGCATTAGATTGTGATTTTTATTCGCTGTCCGGTCACAAGATGTTCGGTCCGACAGGGATCGGCATTCTCTACGGTAAACGCGCGTTATTGGAAGCGATGCCTCCTTATCAGGGCGGCGGCGAGATGATCCTGACGGTGAGCTTCGAGGACACGACCTATAACGCCCTACCCCATAAGTTCGAAGCCGGCACGCCGAATATCACGGGCGCGATAGGCTTTGGCGCTGCTATCGATTATCTCAGCGCCATCGATTTCGATGCGTTGGCTGCACACGAGCATGATCTTCTCGAATACGCGACGAACGAACTTCTGCGGCTGCCTGGCGCGAAAATCATCGGCACGGCAGCCCACAAAGCCAGCGTGCTCTCGTTCCTCTTCGACAAGATTCACGCCCATGACCTGGGTACGGTCGTCGATCTCGAAGGCGTTGCGATACGCACCGGGCACCACTGTGCCATGCCGGTCATGGATTTCTTTAAGGTGCCGGCCACGGCTCGCGCCTCATTCGCCCTGTACAACAACCGGGACGATGTGGACAGACTGATGCATGGGTTGCGGCAAGCCCTGGAAATGTTCTCTTGAACGAATTACAGGACCTTTATCGCGAAGTGATCCTCGATCACAACCGTCGACCTCGAAATTTCGGTGAATTGGAGGATGCGGACCGCGTCGTCGAGGGCGTGAACCCGCTGTGTGGCGACCGCATGACGCTCTATGTGAAGCTAGATGGCGACACGGTACAGGATATACGCTTCAAAGGGACAGGGTGCGCGATTTCCGTCGCTTCGTCGTCGCTGATGACCGAGAGGGTCAAGGGCGCGTCGTTGCAGGATAGCCTGGCACTATTCGAGAAAGTACACGCCATGCTGACCGCGCCAGAGTTCAACGAAAGCGCCGAGATTGAGGAGTTGGATAAATTAGCCGCGCTATCCGGTGTTCGTCAATATCCTACCCGAGTTAAATGCGCCAGCCTGGCCTGGCATGCACTCAAGAACGCGCTGACCGGCGCGGCCGACGAAATCTCGACGGAGTGAGACAATGTACTATCCGCAAAGCGAGACCATCACATTATCCCGGAAGTGCGCTGCCGTTATCATTCCAGCCGGTGACGAGGTCACCTTACCCGAAGGTACATCCGGATTTATCACCCAAGCACTGGGCGACAGTTTCACATTCTATGTCGAAGGTAACTTGTTTCGGATCGCCGGTATTGACGCCGACGCACTCGGCAAAGAACCAATAAAGCCGCCCACGGTTCCTCCCGACGCGACGGAGAAAGATTTCGAATCTCTGGTCTGGCAACAGCTTAGGACGTGCTTTGACCCGGAGATCCCGATCAATATTGTAGATCTAGGACTCGTGTATCGTTGTGACATAGAGCGCAACGACGCCGGGCAACGTATTGTCGAAGTCGACATGACACTCACGGCACCGGGTTGCGGGATGGGAGAAATACTCATGGCGGATGTGCGAGAGAAAATTGAAATCATCCCGACTGTCGAGCGAGCCGATGTCGAGCTTGTCTTTGATCCACCGTGGAACCAAACAATGATGTCGGAAGAGGCACAGCTGGAAGCCGGCTTACTCTGAACATCATGACTTCGTGAAGCGACTGACATTATTCCGCCACGCGAAATCTAGCTGGAGTGAATCCTCATTGGCCGATCATGAACGGGTCTTATCAGCCCGCGGCGAACGTGACGCTCCAACGATGGGCGAACGCCTAGCGGCGCGCAAATCCCGCCCATCGCTGATCATTTCCAGTTCGGCGGTACGTGCGCGTCGAACCGCGAAGCTCGTCGCGGCGGCACTGAATTATCCGGATGAGTTTTTACAAATCGAGAAAGAACTTTACCTTGCGACGGCGAGAAAAATACTTGAGCTCGTCTGCGCTCAGGCGGACAACTTCGGCGATCTCCTGCTCATCGGGCATAACCCAGGTCTGACGGAACTCGTCAATCAGCTGTTGCCGGCACTGAACATGGACAACTTGCCCACCAGCGGTATCGTTGCGATGGACTTCAAGACAACCGAGTGGTCGCAGATTTCTGAGATCGATGCCGAGCTCGTGTTCGATGACTACCCGAAGAACCCGGATCGGCCAATGATCGTCTAAGCGAATGCAGACATTAACGCGCTTCACAAAAACAGTAAGCGTATAGGTCTCGCGGATCGTTCAATTGCTCCAGGAATCTCAACGGCTCAACGGCGACATCGACCAGCCGCTGCAATTCCGGTGGTAGCACCGGCGAAACTCCCAGGGCCTGAACCAGCGGCGCGAAGACCTGAGCCAGCTGCAACGCAAGTCTCTCCTTGAACTCGAGTTCTTTCTCTATATAGTCAATCCTATAGCCGTCCTCTTCTAAGCCCGCGAGTTTGGCGGCCGAAGCAATGGCATCATCGAGATTGCCAAGGTGATCGATCAAACCACGATCACGCGCATCGGTCGCGATCCAGACCCGGCCGCGAGCGACACCGTCGATCTCCTCAACAGACTGATCGCGGTGGTTGGCAACTTTATCGACAAACTGATCGTAGCCATTTTGTATCGACTGACCAATGATCTCCACGATATCCGGCCCAAGCGCTCGCAGTGGATCGACCTGCCCCGCGAGTGTTGTCGTACCGGTCCCGTCGACGTGAATACCGAGTCGATCGAGAGATCGCTGGAAAGTGGGGAACGTGGCACCGATGCCGATAGAGCCCGTCAAAGTCGTCGGACTTGCCCAGATCTCATCGGCGCTCATCGAGATCCAATAACCGCCGGAGGCCGCGACACTACCCATGGATACCACCAGCGGGCGGCCGCTTTCCTGGAAGACCTCCAGTGCGCGAAGTACCACGTCAGAGGCGAAGGCGCTGCCGCCAGGGCTGTCCACCCGAAGCACGAGCGCCTTCACCCGCTCGTCTTCCGTCGCACGCCGGATTAATCTCGCCGTCGAGTCACCACCGACCGTTCCCGGAGGCTGAGATCCATCCAGAATGACTCCTGACGCTATCACGACGCCCAGGCTGGCTTCGGCCGATGACTCCGAATCCTGGCCACGAATCGCACGAAGGTACGTTACATGGCCGATACGCGGATATTCATCCGCGCCACTATCATCGCCTTCGTCCTCTTCATCGCTATCACGGACTAACGCCTTCACACGCGCGCTGATGCCGTCTCGATGCAGTAGCTCATCGATTAATCCGTAGTCCAACGCCATTTTTGCGGTGTCGCCGTTAGCTTCTCTGAGAAGATCGACCGCATCATCGGCATACCGTTGCAACGCCGTGTTGTTAAGTTCGCGCGCCGCCGTTACATCCGCCTGGTACGCGTCCCAAAGCGCACCGAGATATTGCCCAGAGGCCTCCCGGTCTTCAGCGGACATATCGTCTCTCGTAATCGGCTCGACGAATGACTTGTACTCGCCGACTGTCCAGACGTTGTAGTCTATGTAGAGTTTATCGATTGCGGATTTATAGTAAGGAAGAAAGCGGCTATAACCGTCAATATAGACAAAACCCATGGGGTGCATATAGATTTCGTCCGCATGCGCGGCGAGATAATATTGATTGCGGGTGAAGCCATCACCGACCGCGATAACCTGTTTGCCACTAGCCTTGAAAAGAATAATTTCGTCAGCCAACTCCTGTAGCTTACTCAAGCCGGCGCCCCCGAGGCCGTCCAGCTCTAATACGAGCACCTTGATTCGATCGTCGTCTTTCGCTGTTTGGATCACCTCGATCAGATCTTTGAGCAGGACCTCTTGTTGCGGTATACCGCGTGCCAGAGCGATCGCACGATCCACCGGATCGCCGGACAGCTGTTCAACCAACGCACCTCTAGGCGCCAGGATTAATGCCGCATCCCTAGGTACGCGGGGTCGATCCGGCGCTATTACGGCCAGCAGGATGACGGTCAGGGGCAGGAGAATAAGAAGATGCAAAACCTTGCGCACGCCGTCCAGCGCACGCCAGAGTGTGCCCAACAGCTTCATGATCAATCCCAATGGCTTCATAACGATCCACACCTTTAAAAGAGAACGCGCGAGTTGCCGACGATTTCGCTCGGCATTCGCAGATGCACTAACAGCCTGCTAATCCACGAGTACTAGAGAAAGGGCCGGCCAGTAGGCGATAATAAATACAGAGATCAGTAATACCACGAAGAAGGGGAGCGTTGCTCGATAGATTTCCACAATACTGCGTTCGAACCGGAAACTCGCGATAAAGAGGTTCAATCCCACAGGCGGGGTCAGATAACCCAACTGCATCGTCGCAAGAAACACAATACCAAGATGGATCGGGTGAATGCCGTATTGGGCCGCCACGGGCAGCACTAATGGCACGATCAGGATGATGGCCGAGAAAATATCGAGGATGGCTCCGAGGATCAGCAGAAAGATAATCAATGCAAACAGGAAAGATCCAGGCCCGGCGACGTAAGTATCAACAATGGCGAAGAGTCGCTCCGGGACTCCGGCGTAAATCATGTAGTTCGTCGATGCCAGCGAAATGCCGAGAATCATAAAGATCGCGCCGACCAGCACCATTGATTCGCGCATGATTCTGGGTACCTCGCGCCACGGAATCTCTCGGCGGACGACAATCTCTACGCACATCACGTACAGGGCCGTCACGGCTGCCGCTTCCGAAACAGCGAAGTAGCCACTGTAGATGCCGCCAAGCACGACGATAGGCAAAGGGATTTCCCAGGCCGAATCCCGCAGGGCTGCCAAGACTTCCTTCCCGGAAATCTCGGCAAGAGACGTACGAATTCGCCGATTGATCCAAAAGCTATACGCGGAAAGCAAAATCACCATCAGGAGTCCGGGAAACACGCCGGCGAGAAATAGCTGATCTATCGACGCCGCGGCGACGACTCCGTACAGAATTAAGGGAAGCGATGGCGCGAACAGGAGCCCGAGACTGCCCGACGTTGTGATGAGTCCGAGACTGAAGCGCTCATCGTAGCCCGCCTTGGTCAACGCTGGGAAAAACAGCGCTCCCAACGCGATGATCGTTACTCCAGAAGCACCGGTGAATGCTGTGAACAACGCACAGCCCGCCATACACACGATCGCGAGACCGCCCGGTAGCCAGCCAAGCAACGCTTGTGACAACCGCACGAGCCGCTGCGGAGATTGGCTTTCGCTGAGAACGAAACCCGCGAAAGTAAACAATGGTATCGCTACGAGGATCGGCATCTCTGCGATACCAAAAAACTCGATCCCCATTACGGATAAGTCGACACCGGATCGATAAAAGCCGGCCATGGCACTGGCTGCAATGATCGCGAACAACGGCGCCCCCAATATAGCGAGCACCAGCAGGATCAGACCGGTCAAGATCATCGGTGCAGCCCAGGGAATTGTTGCAGCGCTCGCACGGCGTAGCGATAGCAGATCAGGCCGAAGCCGATCGGCAGGATTAATTGAAATACCCACGCCGGCCAGTCGTTCAACAATGTGTCGCCAAAGAGACGTGCATCCTGCACGAAGCGCCACGAGTGCCAGGCGAGCAGACCCGTGACGATTGCGGTGAATAGGTCGGTCGTTATCCTCGCCGCTCTCTGTAACGGCTCAGAGAGCGAGTGGCTCAATAGATCGATTTTGATTTGTTTGTTCTCGCGGCTCGCCGCGATCGCGCCAAGTAGCGCTAGCCAGAGGACCATTAATCGCACCAGACCGTCACCCCATGCCAGCCCGATCGAGAAAACGTTACGCAACAGAATCTGGGCGCTCGCCAGAACGATCAGTCCCGACAACAACAATGTCAAGAAGGCGTTTTCCAGCCATCGACCCCAACGCCCGGCCCGAGCCAGCCATTGAGTCGCTTTCGAGTTCACGCCGGGCTCACTCAGCAGCCCGACGCTCCGCAGGCGAACCTGTCGAGGAATTGACGCCAGCGCGGTACTCGTCTAGCAGCGCCAGCAGGTCATCCAATAGATTCGCATCGATATCCCGTCGCTGACGTAGCTCCGGATAGAGCCCTTCGATGGTTCGCCGCCACGCCAGGATATCTTCAGAATTCACGGGCACGAACTCCAGACCGGCTTGCACGAGAACGGCTCGTGCTTGCCGATCATCCTCGCGGGCCTGTCCATCCAGACTCTTAACGACCGCGCCCATCACACTCCGGACCACCTCTTGGTCAGCACCAGACAGACGATCGAAGACGCGGATATCGATCGCGAAAATGCCCAGCCCATAGGACACGGGGAGATCGGTGACGTACTTCACCTTGGTATGCCACTGCAGGACCAAAGCCACCACCGGGGAAGCGGCAACAACGTCGAGCAGCCCCGTCTGCAAGCCGGTCAGAACATCCGTGGGCGGTAACACAACGGGTGACAGATTCATCGCTTCCAACACCATAAATCCGATCGGGTCGCCTTCCGGACTCCAGACCTTGCGACGGCGCATGTCGGTTACGCGACTGATCGGTTCGTTGGCCATCAGCTGCGCGAAGCCACCTTCTATGAAGCCAAAGCTGATAAAGCCAGCGGCAGCCAGCCCCGCTTGTAGCTTTGCATCCAACCGGGCCCGGACGTAATCCACTTCGTCCAGCGACCGGAACAGGAGAGGGATACCGTAGAGATTGAAGCCAGCGTATCGCTCAGCAATTCCGCCGCCGGTGAACGCGCCACCATGGAGCTGTCCGATACGGATCTTACGCAGCACCTGCGAGTCATTTCCCATGACCCCGCCCGGGTAGAACTTGATCGTGACACGGCCCGCCGTGAGGTTTCGAATCTCTTCCGCGCCGGAACGCATCTCACGCATCCAGCCCGAACCGTCCGGGGCAATGGTGGCCACCTTGATTTCGATCGCCTGGGCCGGGCCGACAAAGAGCAACGCAGCGACCAAGGTGATCGCGAAGCCCGACTGGTTGCGGTTAAACATAACGTGTCCAAGCTTTGCTGAGACCATCAGAAGTAGTCCATAGAGGACGCCAGAAGTTCCTTCGCATCCCGTTTCGCCAACACGTTAAACAGCGTTCGGCCAGGTGCTTCAGCCGGCGCAGCGATGACTTCCTTAAGCAATCTGTCATGTAAATCCTGGTCGAACATCATGCGCCCGTACCGGCGAGCGTATTCTACCTTGGCGGACAAGTCAGTTCCGTTACTCAGCTCGATCGAACGCTCGAAATGGGCCTGGGCAACGTCGGGACGGCCACCCAACGCCGGCGGGCGCAAGGCGTTGAGGATACCGAGATAAACATGAATCCCACCGTCATCGTACGTCTCATCGAGTTCCAGTAATCGCTCCATCGCGGCTTGAACCCAGGGCAGCTCCCCAACCGCGCTCCAGTCTGAGCTCGTGGCGTCCAGGTGGCTCAACCAACTCACTGCGTACGCGTAGCGAACGTCCGTCTGCCGCGTGTTGACTTGGGCAAGCTCGGCGACAAACAAATCATAGTCGAGTCCGGCCCAGTTACACGCCCGGGAATATTCCAAGCACATGGCGCGCTCACCATAGCGACGACTCTTAGCAGTTAACACCGCACCATGCGCAGCGTCGTCAGCAAATCGAGAACCGTAGAGCGCGAACAGCTGTGCGCCGGCGGCGAGTAACCCGACGCTATCCGGATTTTGGATGATGAAGCCGTCGACCATGAGCAGGTAGGCCGGCAAACCCGCACTGACAATTGCCGGATCATCTTGATTGAGAATCGCCGCGGACAGCGTCTCCGCAGCCAGCGCACCGACATACGACGTACATCCGCCGGTACCCAGCATCGCAACGCCGGCCAGCAACCCGATACCCCGACCGCAGCGGCCGCGAACTCGGTGTGTCATCGGACTAGCGAGCACGCCACGCCAGCCTCCCTCGGCCCTAAAGCTTTTCCTTGATCCGGGCGGCCTTACCACTGCGCTCGCGGAGATAGTAGAGCTTCGCTCGACGCACGTCGCCACGGCGTTTGACCTTGATATCGGCGACCGCAGGACTGTGAGTCTGAAATACTCTTTCCACGCCTTCGCCGTGAGAGATCTTTCTGACGGTAAACGACGAGTTGATTCCGCGATTGCGTTTGGCGATGACCACACCCTCGTACGCCTGGAGCCGCTCCCGCTCCCCTTCCTTGACCCGGACCTGGACGATGACCGTATCTCCAGGGGAGAAGGCCGGAACATCCGATTTGAGCTGCTCTCGCTCAATTTCGTCGATTAGTTTGGACATAGCTTCATCCTTAAATGTCGGTAGTCTGCTTCTCGTGTTCGCCGATAAACTCCTCGAGGAGCGTTCGTTCCTCGGGTGTTAATGTCCTCTCCTCCAGCAGCCGCGGTCGTCTCAGCCAGGTTCTGCCTAGCGCCTGCTTCAGCCGCCAGCGCCGGATCGCATCATGATGCCCGCCGGTTAAAACCTCCGGTACACCCACCCCATCGACAATCTCTGGGCGAGTGTACTGCGGATAATCCAGTAGTCCAGTCATAAAAGATTCTTGCTGGGGAGAATCCGCGTGGCCGAGCACGTCCGGGAGGAGTCTGGCGACAGTATCAATAATGACCGCCGCTGCAAGCTCTCCTCCACTGAGCACATAATCGCCCAGAGACAGCTCGGTTTCTATCTCATTGCCGATTATTCTCTCGTCTAGTCCCTCATATCGACCTGCTACCAGCAACAGTCCCGGGCTCTGAGCAAGCTCCCGAGCTAGCGCCTGATCAAAGCACCGACCCTGCGCGCTCAGCACGAACTCGCGGCTTTTCGCCGGCAGCCCCTTGCGAGCGAGCCGTATCGCATCACGCAGCGGCTCGTATTTTAGAACCATGCCGGGCCCGCCGCCGTAAGGCCGATCATCCACGGTTCGATGCGGGTCCGAGACAAAGTCCCGCGGCGAAATCTGTTCAATTCTCAGGAGGCCGCGTTCACAGGCCCGCCCCACGACACCATAGCGGCCAACCGGCTCTACGACCTCAGGCAGCAGTGAGACGACGCTGATCCGAAACATTCGCCACCCCTAGAAAGTCGGATCCCAGTCGACGACAATGATGTGTTGCTCCAGCCTAACTTCCCGCACGACCTTCTCCTGGACGAACGGGATCAGCCGGCGGCGATCCCCTATGACGACCATGACATCGTGGCCGCCGGTCTCGAACAAGTGGTCTAACCGCCCGAGCGATTCACCCTGAGCCGTGACCACGGTTGAACCCTCGAGGTCCGTCCAGTAATACTCCCCGGGGTCACAAGGTGCCAGCGCGTCACGTTCGACAGCAATGTCGGCCCCTACCAGCGCTTCCGCCTGGTCCCGGTCGTCGATCGCCTTGAGCTTCACCACCACGGTACGGCCGTGCTTTCGGCCGTCCTCAAGCTCGACCGTCTGTTCATCGTCGCCGGTGCGCAGAACCCACGTCGAAAAGCCGACGATACTGTCCCGAGGATCGGTATATGAATAAATTTTGAGCCAACCCTTGACGCCGAGCAGACCGTTAACCCGGCCGAGAGTTACAAGCTTACGCGGCGCCCCGCTCACTGCGGATTCGCCCGGGCAAAGCCCGAGCTAAGAAGCCTCGCTGCCCCGGGCCTGCTTCATCAACTTAGCAACGCGGTCGGATAACTGTGCACCGTGGGAGAGCCAGTAGTCGGCACGTTCCAGGTTGACCTTCAGCTTGCGCTCGCCACCTCGAGCGATCGGATTGAAATAACCCAGGCGCTCGATATATCGGCCGTCGCGACGGTTACGGCTGTCCGTCACGACGATGTGATAGAAAGGCCGCTTTTTCGCACCGCCCCGAGACAATCGGATACTGACCATAGCTCAAAACCTGTTGATAAATTGACCGAAAAAACCAGGATAACCGCCCGATGAGGCGCGAATCTTACCGTATTTGCCAAAGAAGTGAAGGCCGATCGGGCCTAAGAACGGCCGTGACCCTGAAAAATTCGTCCTCGGCGCTGTGCCCTGTCCGGTTACCCACGCCACAGCCGACTTGTCGGGCACACAGCAACCGGCGCATGCCAGGATAACCCGTGGAAAATCCTTTAGTTATCAGAACGTCTCACCGGATCCTTGACACTCGCTCTGCCGTTCGTCCACTCTATAGGCATGTTCGGCCACAGGAGGGTCAACGTACTTGAGTGACGACGTTCCCCTAGGGTTTTTATTCTCCCTACTCATCGTTCTGCTCTTTCTCTCGGCGTTCTTCTCTAGCACGGAAACCGCCCTCATGCGCATCAACCGCTACCGGCTGAGGCATCGGGCGAAGTCTGGCCTGCGGTCTGCCCGGCTGACGGAAAGCCTCCTCCAACATCCCGATCGACTGATCGGCCTCATTCTTCTCGGCAATAACGCCTCCAATCTCGCTGCCGCTGCGCTTGTCACCGTAATTTCCATCAGGATCGGAGGCGAAGCTGCGATCTTCGCGGGAATGCTGATACTGACGTTTGTCGTACTCATATTCGCCGAGGTCGCACCAAAGACCGTCGCCGCCAGGAACCCGTCCAAACTCGCGCTTCCGGCTGCTCTGATCTATTACCCGTTGATGAAGCTAGCCTACCCGTTAGTGTGGCTCATCAACCTGCTGGCCAACGGTTTATTGCGGTTATTCGGTATTACTGCGGACCGCGACAGTGGTCACGCGTTAAGTACTGCAGAGCTGCGAACGGTAGTAGCGGAAGCAAGCGCGCTAATCCCGGCACGGCACCAGCGAATGTTGTTAAACATTCTCGATCTGGAGGAGGTCACCGTAGATGACGTCATGGTGTCGCGGCAGGAGATCGTGGGCATCGACCTCGACGAAGTTTGGGAGGAGAATCTAGCGCTGATTCGAGACAGCCGCTTCAGCCGCCTACCGGTTTACGGCGATGACATTGATGAGATCGTCGGTATCGTGCGGGTAAGAGACCTACACGGTGAGCTCGCTCAAGGCACATTGACCAAAAGCGTACTGATGGCAAAAGTTCGCGAACCGTATTTCGTGCCCGAGGGTACATCCCTCAACAAGCAACTTGCTAACTTTCAGCGACTTAAGCATCGCGTGGCGTTGGTCGTCGACGAGTACGGCGACGTTCAGGGCTTGATCACCACAGAGGACATCGTGCGCGAAATCGTCGGAGAATTCAGTGCGGATCCAGGATCTGATGAACCGGAAATCCTTCGCGAGAGCGACGGCAGCTTCGTCGTCGATGCTAGCTCGAACATTCGTCAACTAAACCGACTGATGAACTGGAATTTACCTACGGACGGTCCGAAGACGCTGAACGGCCTCATTGTCGAGCAATTGGAAACGATTCCCGAATCAGGCGCCGGGCTGACAGTGGCCCGCTACCCGATCGAGATACTCGATACGACAGAACACGCGATCAAGAAGGTCCGCGTGTCCATGCCCGAGGACAACCGCGAGCCGCAGTAGGCGCAGCCTTAGGTGAATACCGCGTCGAGTGCCTGGCTCAATCGCTCGACGGCAACAACCTCCAGACCTTCGATAGACGTTTGCGGCCGGTTGGCGAGCGGAATCAGCGCCCGCTTGAAGCCGTGCTTCCGAACCTCAGCCAACCGTTCCTCGCCATACGGAACAGGCCTGACCTCCCCGGTCAGGCCGATCTCGCCGAAAGCGACTAGATCTCCCGGTAGCGCTTGTTCGCGAAAGCTTGACAGCAATGCCAGCGTCACGGGCAAATCTGCGGCTGTCTCGGCAATCTTCAGTCCGCCGACTACATTGGCAAAAACATCGCTCTCGCCTATCGCAACTCCACAGTGGCGATGCAACACAGCCAACAGTAAGTCCAACCGATGCGAATCCACGCCTTGCGCCACGCGTCGAGGGTGCGTGCCTGCGTTCTGATCGACTAATGCCTGGACTTCGACGAGCAGCGGCCGGGTACTCTCATGCGTGACGAGCGTAATACTGCCGGGTACCGGTGTCGCGCGACGAGCGAGGAAGATCGCCGACGGATTTTTGACTTCCTTGAATCCCTGCGCGGTCATCATGAAGAAACCCAGCTCGTTAGTCGCGCCAAAACGATTTTTCACGGCCCTGATGACGCGAAACCGGCTGCCGAGATCACTCTGAAAATACAATACCGTATCCACCATGTGCTCAAGGACTCGGGGGCCGGCCAGCGTACCTTCCTTCGTCACATGGCCCACGAGTACGGTGACGACGGCACGGGTTTTCGCGAAGTGCACGAGTTGGGCTGCACACTCACGAAGCTGGCTGACGGAGCCCGGCGCCGACTCCAGCTGCTCGCTGAATAAAGCTTGAATGGAATCGATGACCAGTACGCTCGGCGGCTCTGCTTCGAGCTGGCCAATGATCGACTCAACACTCGTTTCGGCAAGTAGATCCACCGACATCCGGCTAACCGCCAGGCGCTCGGCTCGCAGGCCGATCTGATCCAGAGATTCTTCGCCCGTCACGTAGCAGGCGCGTCGTGTCACACTGACGCTTGCGACCACGCTCAGGAGCAGAGTTGACTTACCAATTCCCGGATCACCACCGATCAACACCACAGAGCCTGGGACGAAACCGCCGCCCAGAACGCGATCTAATTCAGCTAGGCCGCTACCAATCCGTTCGACACCGGTCACATCCAGCTGGTCGAGACGAGTCAAGGATGATTTTTCTCCTTTAGCGCTCCTGACCCGCTTCCCACGGCCGATATCTCGGCCCTCGGATAGCGCGTTCCAAGCGCCGCAGTCCGGACATCGCCCCTGCCACTTGAGATGTTGGGCCCCGCAGCCTTCACAGGTATAGATCCGCTTCGTCGTGGCCATGCCCCCAGGATAGCATCTGCCGAAGTATCAGCCCGTTCGCAAGCTGCGGAAACGGGCCGGATTCTCGCGGTGAAAGCGGGTCTAGGTCACAGGAGCCACTAGAGGAAACTGGCATACTTTCCGTCTCTGCAGGACAGATTATGGGCAGCGACGCAAAAACCGATCCACCCCTGGCCAAGACTTTGTTGCTCGGCCTGCTCGCCATTGGAGCACTAAGCCTGCCGCCGCTGGAGCTTCTGCAGCGCGTGGACGGTATTATCTTCGACGCGTGGTCTCGAACCACGCCCCCGATCGCACCCAGTGACATCATCATCGTCAACCTGGACGAGCCGACCTGGTATCCGACATTGGCCCGCATCGCCCAGGAGCAGGGTGCGCGGCTGCTAGTCAGTACGCTCGTATCCGCGCCGGCGGACGGCGACAAAACGGGAGCATTGGGACCTATCGCGATCGCGACCGCAGACTCCCAACTGCTACGTGATACCGAGTGGACGCGGGGCGGCTACCTATGGCCACAGCAGGACCTCGACGGAGTCATTCGTCATGAACGCCCGTTGATGGGGAATAATCCACCCCTGCCGTCGCTGGCGTTTGCCGCGAGTATCGCGCTGCAATACCCGGACCAACCCGTTCTCCTGGCTCACGACGTCATCGCTTATAGCGAATTGGCCGGCGTCGATGGTGAGGGACGCCGCTGGCTACGCTACTTCGATCCAACGTCATTTCAACAGCTTACGCCCTCTCAAGTCCTCGAAGCTCCCACCAGTCTTGAGCGCAAGATCGTGATTGTGGGCCAAAGTACCGGCGAACATCACCTGACCCCGGTCGGCACCTTGACCACTCAGGAACTGCTGGCTCAGGAGTTCGCTGGTTATTGGCTGGACAGCGCAATAACTTACGGGAGCGGGAGTCGCGCGTTGGTCTGGGGGCTTACGATCTTAATGCTGTTGGCCGTCGGCGCTCTTCAGCTCAGTCCAGTCTGGAATACAACCATTCCCTTACTCGGAGTCGGGGTTCTGCTGGCCGGTAGCGCGGGCGCCTTTATCATGGGAGGACTCTGGTATCCGACCGCGGGACCGGTGTTACTGGCACTGCTGGGCGGCGGCTACGGCGCATGGACCGGGAAACGCCGCTCGCAGGTCGGGCGAAAGTCTGGCCTGG
>SMUZ01041007.1_pt1 | contig 17215 bp, 16 predicted proteins | sample 2456421 | NCBI WGS metagenome assembly SMUZ01 (sample SAMN11095932, study PRJNA526329) | marine sediment metagenome | biome: Marine sediment; feature: Surficial sediment; material: Deep marine sediment; isolation source: Hadal surficial sediment | place: Pacific Ocean | collected 2014-11 | depth... | reverse complement strand
TGGAAATTTTCCTAACCAGCAATTGTATATCTTCTCGTCTTTCTCTCAGAGGAGAAATTCGGACATGGAATGCATTTAAACGGTAATATAAATCATCCCGGAATTCGCCGGTTTTAACCGCTTTTTCCAGATCCTTGTTTGTGGCTGCAATCACGCGTACATCGACGTGGTGAACGCGAACACCGCCAACCCGCATAAAGTCCTTATTTTCAAGAACGCGCAGCAACTTAACCTGGGTCGCGAGAGGCATCTCGCCAATTTCGTCTAAAAATATGGTGCCGGTATCCGCCAACTCAAAGTAGCCTTTTCGCGCGCCGATTGCCCCGGTAAAAGCGCCTTTCTCGTGGCCAAAAAGTTCGGACTCTAAAATTCCTTCCGGAATGGCGCCGCAATTCACAACCACGAGAGGCTTATCTTTACGACGGCTTTGGGCGTGAATCGCCTGGGCGACCAACTCTTTTCCTGTTCCGCTTTCTCCCATAATAAGAACGGAAATATCGGTGGGTGCAACCTGCCTGATCGTCAGCAGAATTTGCTGAATCGAAGGGGACTGCCCGATTATGCCAAAATTATCATCCATCTGATCGTGGCCTATTTGACTTTTCAAGTCAACTTGAGCGGTGTTTCAATCACGAAGCAGTGCAGGATTTTCAAACAGAGTGAAGAGCGAGTAGCGAAAGATGGTCTCAGATTAAAAAAAGGCTTCCTCGCTGTTTCGCTTTTCGCTCTTCAAAAAAACGCTCAAGTTAATTTTTTTCTTTGAAGTATTCTACGGTATTTTTTAACCCCTGGTTCAATTCTACCTCAGGTTTCCAGCCGAGAATTCGTTCTGCTTTTGCAAAAGACAGACAACTGCGCATCTGTTCGCCCGCTTTGGCCGGTCCGTGAAATTCTTCCACGTTTGCACCTGTATGATCATTGAGCAATCGGTATAACTTATTCACGTCAGCTTCTACCGATGTTCCAATGTTAAAAATATCGCTCTTTTCATAATTTAAAGCCAGAACGTTAGCACGTACCAAATCACCGACATAAACATAGTCGCGGGTTTGTTTGCCGTCGCCGTTTATGACTGGGTGCTCATTATTTTGCAAAAATCTTTCAGAAAAAATGGCCACCACACCGGCTTCGCCGTGGGGATTTTGTCTGGGGCCGTATACATTTGAGTAGCGCAAAATAACGTGGGATAGTCCGTGAACTTCCTTATAATAATGAAGGTATTTTTCACCTGCCAGTTTGGTAATGCCATAAGGCGAAATCGGCCAGGTTGGATGTTCTTCGTCTGCAGGAAAATAGTCTTGTTCGCCGTAAATTGCGCCGCCGGTCGAAGCAAAAATGATCTTTTTCACTTTTGTCCGAACGCAATTCTCGAGTAAATTTAGCGTACCCAGGATATTGATTTGAGCATCGAACTTCGGATCTGCAACCGATTTTCGTACATCCATTTGGGCAGCATGATGATTGACAACATCGAACTGACCGTTCGTGAAAATTTCTTCAATGCGCTCGTCCTGGATATTTATTTCAAGAAATTCTGCTTTAGGGTTCAGGTTTTCTTTCCTGCCCGAGGAAAGATCGTCCACGACCACGACTTCATGTCCTTGAGCGATGTAAGCATCTACAATGTGAGACCCAATAAAACCAGCTCCGCCGGGGACTAAAATTTTCATTTTGAAAATCCCTTTCAAATTAGTTTAGTAAGCTTTTTTTAACAAGTTTTAGGTTTTACGATTTTAAATGACGTAGTGCTTTCACGCCGATGTCGCGTCTGTAATAAGCTTTGTCGAATGTGATTTTTCCAACCGCCCAATATGCCTTTTCGCGCACAGACTGAAAATCATCAGCTATGGCGGTTACTCCTAAAACTCTACCGCCGTTTGAAACGACGGTGCCGCCTGCTGCGCTTTTGGTACCGGCCTGAAAAATCTCAATATCCTCTCCAAAGTCCTTTTCCAGCCCGAAAATTTTTTTGCCTTTTTCATAATCTGCGGGATACCCCCCTGAAGCAATCACTACACACATCGACCATTTATCAAAAAGCTGAAAACTGGCAACAATTTTTTTACCGGTCCCGATCCTTAACATCACCTCAACCAAATCGAAGTCAATTAAAGGCAAAATTGCCTGAGCTTCCGGATCGCCGAGTCTGCAATTAAATTCTACAACTTTAGGACCCTCTGCCGTGATCATTAGACCGGCATATAAAACACCGCGGTATGGCCGGTCCTCTAAAGCCATGGCCTTAACCGTCGGTTCAAAAACTTCTTTGCAAACGCGCGCGAACATTTCCTCGGTGATAATCGGGGCTGGTGCGTAGGCTCCCATGCCGCCGGTATTTGGCCCCTCATCGTTATCAAATATGGCCTTGTGATCTTGCACCGAAGGTAAATAGACTATGTTTTCGCCGTCCGTGAAACCCAGAATTGACGCTTCCTCCCCCTTCATGAATTTTTCAATGAGAACTTTTCTTCCCGAGTCACCGAAGGTTTTTTCAATCATGATTTTGCTAATTGCGGTTAACGCCTGGGCTTCTGTTTCGCAAATAAATGTGCCTTTACCGGCAGCCAGACCGTCGGCTTTGACGACCGTGGGGTACTTTATTTCTTTCAAATAGCTCTCGGCTTCCTCGAACCGATCAAAGACGATGCAATCGGCAGTTGGTATTTTATATTTGTCAAGGATATATTTGGAAAATGCTTTACTTCCTTCTATCTCAGCAGCTTTTTTGGACGGGCCAAATATTTTTAATCCTTGCGACTCAAACTCATCCACAATGCCTGCGACAAGTGGATCTTCGGGACCAACCACAGTGAGATCAATCGACTTCCTGCGTGCAAAATTTAATAATCCGTCTATGTCATTCTGTTGAATATCAACGCATTCGGCCACCGCCCCAATTCCCGGGTTTCCGGGAGCGCAATATATTTTTTCAACAAGAGGACTTTGGTTTATTTTCCAAACCAGTGCGTGTTCACGCCCGCCGCCGCCAACAACCAAAATAGTCATTTTCATGCCATCTCTGCCCTCACTTTCATAACTTATCCACGCATCGCTGCACCAGTAGCCTTAGGGTCAAAGCGCGTGAAGCAACAAGATCGGCAATTAGTGCAACATAGTTTTGATTCTTCTCAGGCATTAACTCCAGGCGAATTTCTTTTTGCCGGTCAGGCGGTCCATCTCATCACGCAATTCCGCGGCTCTTTCAAATTCAAGTTTTCGGGCGCATTGCAGCATTTCTTTTTCAAAGCGATCCAACATTTCTTCTTTTTCTAAAGGAGAAAGCTTTTTCCAATTGGTCTCGCTAATACTTGTGCTTCTGCCTTTTCCCCATTTTTCCGCTTTGATATCCGCAACCCGCGTCGTGCTCATAACTTGTTCATAGGATTTATAAACCGATTTCGCTATGATACTGTGCTCTTCATTATACTTGGCCTGAATCTCCCGGCGGCGATTCGTCTCTTCGATGGTACGTTTCATAGAATCGGTCATTCGATCGCCATAAAAAATGACTTTACCGGCCACATTCCGCGATGCCCGGCCGGAGATTTGCATCAGCGAACGCGCAGAACGAAGGAAACCCTCTTTGTCAGCATCCAAGACCGCGACGAGTGAGACTTCGGGTAAGTCCAAACCCTCACGAAGCAAATTAACCCCAACTAAAACATCGAACTCAGCCAAACGAAGATCTCGCAAAATTTCAACGCGCTTTAAAGCATCGATTTCGGAATGCAAATAGCGGACGCGAACATCCATCCCGGCTAAATAGTCCGTCAAATCTTCGGCCATTCTTTTAGTCAAAGTCGTGACCAAAACTCTGTCTTCCCGCTTGACGCACTCACGAATTTCAGCGATCAAATCATCAATTTGCTGCTTTACCGGCCTAACAAAGATTTTCGGATCCATAAGCCCGGTCGGGCGAATGATTTGCTCGACCACGACCCCTTTGCATTTCTCAAGTTCGTAGTCGGCAGGAGTCGCGGAAATAAAAACCATCTGGCTCATCATTCCATTAAACTCTTCAAAAGTCAGGGGACGGTTATCCAAGGCCGAAGGTAAACGAAATCCATGTTCTACCAAAGTTTCCTTACGCGACCGATCACCGTGATACATCGCGTTCACCTGCGGAATGGTAGCATGCGATTCATCTATAATTGTCAAAAAATCTTCAGGAAAATAATCGATTAAGGTGTAAGGTCTTTGCCCCTCTTTCCGCCCTGACAGGTGGCGCGAATAATTCTCGACACCATTGCAATGCCCCAATTCCTGCAGCATTTCCAGATCGTACCTCGTTCTCATTTCCAGGCGTTGAGCTTCAAGAAGTTTTTCCTGTGTGCGAAAGACCGCCAGTCTTTCGGCCAATTCTTCACGGATGGCAACTATCGCACTCTGAATTTTTTTCTGCGGGGTCACAAAATGTTTGGCCGGATAAATTACCGCTGTCTCCTGAGTGGAGAGAATCTCGCCCGTTATCGTGTTAACCACACTAATTTGCTCTATTTCGTCGCCAAATAATTCAATGCGCAGGGCTTCCTGTTCATAAGCGGGGAAAATTTCCACGACGTCGCCGCGCACTCGAAAAGTTCCGCGGCTGAATTCAAAATCATTACGGGTATAATAACTGTCAACGAGTTGTGTTAAAATGCGGTTTCTTTCCATTTTCTGGCCGCGCTCCAAAATCAGCAGCTCATGCTTATAATCTTCCGGATTGCCCAAACCGTAAATACAGGAAACGGAAGCCACAATTATCACATCGTCTCTCGATAAAAGAGAACTGGTTGCTTTCAACCTAAGCCGGTCAATTTCATCATTAATCGACGTATCTTTTTCAATATAAGTGTCGGAGCTTACCACATAGGCTTCAGGCTGGTAATAATCATAATAGCTGATAAAATACTCAACAGCATTATTAGGAAAAAAGCACTTAAATTCCCCGTAAAGCTGCGCGGCAAGAGTTTTATTATGTGAAATGATCAGAGCCGGTTTACCAATTTCGGCGATGACATTAGCCATGGTAAATGTTTTACCACTGCCTGTTACTCCAAGAAGCGTCTGAAATTTATCTCCACGCCGCAGGCCGGCGGTTAACTCTTCGATTGCCCGGGGCTGGTCACCGGTTGGTTTAAAATCAGATTTAAGATGAAACTTTGCCATTGCAAAAATGCTTTACCTGTCAATAAAGAGCAACTAAATTGTATAAAATATAAGCAGGGAGTGCCAAAATGTCAAGGTTAAAACCAGAATCCGAATTTAAATTGAATAGTAAACCTAGACCTGAGCAATTTAGCTCCTCACTAGCTTAGAAATGCCTTGCATATTATGCAAAATCGAATTATATTATTCGGTTAAAAAATAATCGTTTATGAAGGAGATTTTGTGATATGGCAGTAATGAGTCAAATGCGTGATAGATCTGCAGTGATTCTTGTTGTTTTACTGGTACTTTTTGTTTTAAGCATGGCAATAGGAGGGTTAGTTGGTGGTGCAGACATTATCGATATAATTACAGGAAAAAATCCCAACATAATTGGAGTAATAAATGGGACGGAAATAACCTATACACAATTTAATCAAGCCTATATAAATGAACTAAATGCATACCGGCAGCGCACAGGCACTGAACCTGCCGAGAGTCAAATCGGTTTTGTAAGAAACCAGGTCTGGGAAGGTTTTGTGCAAGACATTTTGGTTCAAGAAGCTATCCAGGAAAAAGGGTTAGCGGCGACCGATCATGAAATCCTCTGGCGCATCCGCAATAATCCACCAGAGGATATAAAAAGGAATCCGAGTTTTCAAAATGACCAAAGGCAATTTGATATGGCGATGTGGCAGAGCGCATTAAATGACCCTAATTATCCAGACCAGGTATGGTTGCAAGTAGAGGCCTATTTAAGACAAACCCTTCCCTATGAAAAATTACAACAGCAATTACAAGCGGGCGTTCGCATTACTGAGGATGAGATAAAAAGAGAGTATCTAAAACAAAACCAAACTGTCAAGGTCAACTACGTGTTCATCGATCCACAAAAAATTGCTGACAAAGATATTAAAATAGACGACGATACGCTCCGCGACTATTACAAAAACAACAAAGATGAATTCAAAGAGGAAGAGAAAAGGCAAATTCAGTATGTCGTCTTCCAGACCAAAGCAACGACAAAAGACAGCAGTGAAATCCGAGCACTCGCCGATGACATTCTTCAGCGAATCAAAGGCGGAGATGATTTTGGAGAACTAGCTGAGATCTACTCCGAAGATCCTATGAGTAAGGATAAGGGTGGGGCTCTTGGATTTTTTGCAAAAGGTGATATGGTGAAGGCCTTTGAAGATGCAGCTTTCTCAGGTAAGCCGGGGGAAACTGTAGGCCCGATTCAAACGCAGCATGGTTTGCACATTATCAAAGTCGAGGAAAAGAAGACTGAAAACGGCGAAGAGAAAGTCAATGCGCGGCATATCCTGTTCAAATTTACCGCCTCAAGAGAAACATTGGATAAAGCACGAGATGATGCAGAATATTTTGCTGAGCAGGCATCAGAAGTTCCTTTTAAGGAATTGAGCAAAAATATTGGACAGACACCGCAAGGATCGACATTTTTTATCAAGGGCAATGGCTTTGTTCCCGGCATTGGTTTAAACAAAAGGGCAAGCGGCTTTATATTCTCAGGCAATATAGGCGAAACGGGTGACGTTGTGGAATCCCCTCAAGGTTTATTTGTGTTCAAAATTTCCGGAATTCAAGACGAACGCACCAAGCTTTTTGATGAAGTGTCGGCTATTATAAAAAACAAACTCAAACGAGAGAAACAAAACGCACTTGCTGCAATGAAAGCACAAAAAATTTATGAGAAAATCAATAGTGGCACCTCATTCGAAACCATTGTAGCGGAAGATAGTCTGGAAATTAAAGAAAGCACAGACTTTTCAAGAACCGGGTATGTTGCTGGCGTAGGGCGCGAACCCAAATTTATCGGGGCGGCATTCTCTCTTGATGTCAGTGGGGATGTTTCAAAGCCTGTGTTGGCAACTCGCGGCTGTTATTTAATTCAGCTGGCTCAAAAAAAGGCATTCGATGAAGCAGATTTTAATAAGCAAAAAAAACAGATCGCATCACGATTACTGCAACGCAAACAAAGCCAGGTTTTTGCAAATTGGTACACTGAAGCGAAAGCCAGCGCGGATATTAAAGATTTTCGAAGCAGGTTCTTTTAGCTCTTGATTATGGAAGAATCGCGTAGAAAAGCCGCTTGAAAATAAGGGGCTTTCTTTAATTCAAAATATCTTGTTCTAATGGTAAGTAGACTATAAATTCTGAGCCTTTATCTTTTTCACTCTTGACCTTTACTCCACCCCCATGTGCCTCTACAATGGCTCGGACTGAAGTCAGGCCAAGTCCCAAACCGCCCCCCATAAATTTATTTTTGCTTGAACTATGATAATTGCTGTCTTGTATTTCAAAAAATTTTTCAAAAATCTTGCCCTGATCCGAAAGCTCGATACCAATGCCGTTATCCCGGACATTTATAACACAATACTCTCCCTCCACTTCCGTACTCACTTTAATTTCCCCGCCGTCCTGAGTAAACTTAATCGCGTTTTGCAGCAATTCCCGCAAAACACTTTTAATCTGACTTTGGTCTACATGAATTGACAAACCGGGCATGGCACTCTTAAATTCTAAAAGCTGCTCTCTTTTTATTGTAAAATGCTTGTACTCCTGTACAATTTGCTTAATTAAACCATTTATTTCAACCGGTTCCGTCTTCAGGTTCAGTTTTCCATTTTCAGAATGACTGAGATTGTGCATCTTCGTGACAATTTCTTCCAACTCATCGACGGCATTCAAAATAATTTCCATACATTGATCTCTTTCAGAGGCGGAAAGCTGTTGACCCTCTTCATCATTTATAATGCCCAAGTACCCTTTCAAATGACTGACCGGAGTTCTAAGTTCGTGGCTGGTTATCGCCACGAATTTATCTTTCATTTCTTGCAGTTCAACCAACTTCTGGTTGGCAACACGCAACGCTTTATTTTCTTTGCCTAATTGCACTTTTTCTAAACATCTGTCAGCCACTACTCGAATCTGATCGGGCTTAATCGGCTTAAGGATGAAATCGTAGGCGCCTTTTTTCATGGCGTCAATGGCGCTCTCAATAGTCGCGAAAGCTGTCATTATCACAACTTCAAGGTGTGGGAAATCACGCTTGATTGCTTGCAGCAATTCCAAGCCATCCATCATCGGCATTTTTATATCCGTGAAAACGATTTCGTAAATCCCTTCACGAATATGATCGAGCGCATCTATGCCGTTTTCAGCTAACCCCACATGGTAGCCTTTTTTCTCGAGGCTTCTAAAACAAATGTTCCGAATGACTTCTTCATCATCCACAATCAAAATATTTTTTTTAACCTCTAGCATTCTCAATCTATTCTCAATCTATTCTCAACTAATCATTGACGGATTTGTTTTCCAGGTACAGCAAATTTTGAAATTTATATACCAATTTCTCCAAACGCCCGGCTTGTTTTTCAATTTCAACAATATCATCATAAATGTAATCGCTTTCTTTTAGATCCTCTTTAATTAATGCACAGTAGCCCGTAATTCCTGTTAATGGTTGATTTAATTCATGACCTACCGAACTTGCCAATTCGACCATAGACCTCAACTTTTCTTTTTCCTCAATTTCAACCAACTGCTCGAGGTTTTCTAACGCCAGGCCGAATTGAGTTGCAACGATAGACATCAAAAAGGCATCGCGTTCAGTAAACAAATCCGCGTTAGCACCTGTCATATTTATCAGGCCGAAGACATCATCATTTGTGATGATGGGGGTAACCATTCGGGATTTTGACAAGATTCGATTTTCGCTTAAACAAATCTCTTCATTTTTATTCAAAGAAAAGATTTTTTTTTGAGCTAAATTACTATATACCGTTTCTATTCTGCAAATAGCGAGACTAACAATTTCGTCCTCTTCTGATTTAAAAACGCTTTTTTCAAATTGGCTCTCATTGGTTGTAAAAATCCAATTCACCGTATCTGATTTTGCTTTATAAAAGCCGGCCTGAAATGAATCGAATCGGATCACCTCATTTAATAATGAAGAAATCTTCCGAAAAACTTCAGTCAAATCACCGATGGATTCCAGAGATTTAAAAATCAGGTTTATGATGTAGAGGTGTTTGCTCAAACTCTCACTTTGATTTCACCAAACGACTCTCATTAAAATGTGCAATTAGCAACCCAAGTAAAAATCAACTAAGAAGTCTTATTTTGTTTTTAAATGGGGTTTGTTCTTCAAGTCATCGGCAGAATTTGCTTTTTTCTAAAACCGCGTAACCTGATTCAGAATAGAGATCGTTAGGAGTAAATTGTGTGAACTGAATCACCCGATCAAGCCAAGACTACTTATCAATAAACAGAGCTGCAACAAATCCAGCCTTCTATAGTCTAAGAAATTGTTTGATTTAAAGTGTCAATGTCTTAAATTCTTGGTAGTACTTCAGAATATGCGGAATATAATTACTAGTTTCAGACCAAAGAATGCCATCAGCTTTATCGTTTGCTATCCAGATAGCAGCTCTTTTTTCACCACCATTATAAGCTGCCAGGCCACCCTCCAAATCATACATATTTATGAAAGTTGACAGCATTCTACTGCCGATTCTGATATTGTAAATTGGGTTAAAAAGGATTTCCTCGGGCGAGGTCCAGGTGACACCTTCATAATGGGCAATCCACAATCCTAAAGCGGGCATGACCTGCATTAATCCCATGGCGCCGGATTCTGAAACTATCTCGGCCTCCCAAGTGCTGCCGCTTTCGTGAGTAATTGTTGCGCAGATCAAATCAACATCGAGGTTTGTGTATTTAACGTTCATATTATAAATTTCGTCAGCAATTTCGTATTTAATCCCGGAAGGCATACTCGGGTTGTATTTGTCTATAATTTTCATGATCTTTTGGATATTGTACTGACGCACGCTATCTACATTCATTGCGGCCCGAATATCCTGCAGTGATTTTTCTAAAACCCTCAACTTCGAATTTTCTTGAATCGTATTGACGCCAAAAAAATTATAAGAAAACAAGAAAATTATTGCCAAAGCGAGTGCTAAAAAACTTCCCCTGAATATTATGTTTTTAAAAGTAGTTTTTGGTTCTGCTGAGTTGCGGACCATCCAAGCTCTCCTGCTTAATCAGTTGTGAATAAAAAATCAATCCGTGGATTAGGGTGCAATATATTTTAGCTTATGCCAAAGAGTGGTCTTTGAGATCCCAAATTTCCTGGCGGTTCTTTTTTATTGCCATTCATCCGCTCTAAGGTTTCTATAATTATCTTCTTTTCGGTTTCCGCCAACTTCACTTGCTTCGGGTTCTCAAAATCAGTTTCCGCTTCCGGATCTCAAGCAGTGAAAATTCCGGCATAATTTCATATTCGAAACTTAAAGTGACTGCTATTGCAATCGCGTTTCAACCTCCCTGACGTTACCGGGCCAATTATAATTCATCAAAATGGCAGTTGCTCTTTTAGGAATAGATTTAGCCGCATACCCATTTTTCTTGCCATGTTTTCCGATAAAATGCCCGACTAAATATGGAATATCTTCTTTTCGTTCTCGGAGCGTTGGAACGAAAATTGGGATAACGTTTATTCGATAGCACAAATCTTCCGTAAATTTACCCCGCTCAACTTTATCCACCCATAGCTGATTGGTTTCGGCAAGATGCCTGACGTCAACTTTTCTCGTCAAGTTTTCACCAATTCTTCTTATTTCTTTGTTCTGCAGAAACCTCTAATATTAGGCTTAGTTATTATTTTGGCTTGAGATATTGTTTTCCAATTTCAAATGGTTCTTTATTTCTTCGATAGATCTCTTAACCACCTTATGCAGACTCTGACTTATTGCTTTTACAATTTCGATATGTTCTTTTTTTTCTATTAAAGTTTTTTCAGAAAGCGACTTTTTCCAAACAATTTCGAGATCCGTGTTCTGCAATTTAAATTCTATGGTAACCAGCCCATACCAGCTGTCTCCCTCATCCCACTCCTCGAACGCTTGAATTTCTCCCTTAAGCGTGTAATCACTTTTTGTGACGGCAGGCATTTTAACGACATTCGCAAATATCCCGCTTGCCTGAAACTGCTTTAAGACTTTTTCGGTGACAATTTTCTTTGGCGCAGCAATCCATCTCCGGTAATGATAAAACTGAACCTGGTAGGGTGACTGCCGATAAACAATACGATCTCCCTCATAAAGAACATCCGCATCAAACTGGCTGATGCCAAGTGTTAAAGGAATTGCTTGGTTCCCGTTGCGTAAGTCCTCGATTTGATAATCGACGCGGTAATAAAAAGTCTGGGGCACACTGCCGCAATTGGCAAGTAACCCTAAAACGACAAAACATGCGGTTGCAATCTTGGTTTTGTTCATTCACGAACCCTTTAATTTATTTTAACCATTTAAGGCATCTTTCTTTCCGGAGGCGCTGCTTTTCTCACTAAAAGCCATGGCCGTTCTTTTACGATTCTAGTAAACTCTTCCAAATTTTGAGAAGCAAATTGAAAATTTTCCATAATATCCACTATACTTGTCCCATTTGAAGAAACCACACCTTGAAATTCACTTACTAAATTTTGAATCGCAGTTATTAAGACCCGCGCTTCTTCAGTTGTGGTTTCAACGTTTTCGAGTGATTTTTCAAGAACGCCCCTGGCCATCAATTCATCTAAACTTTTGCCAACCGCTGCAAAACGGTCAGTCAATATTTCCAGGTTGGTTGATAATTTTAAAAAACTTTTTCGGCCTTCACTTGAAAGTGAATCCATGTTTGCCATCATTGAAGAGAAATGCTGACGGTTTTTATCCCCTAGCAGGGCGTTGAGACCATCCATCATTTCCTGCAGTTGATCACTCACCTCAGAAAGTGGTTCGGCCATTTGCATAAAATTCAGCACTTCCTTGCTTTTCAAAACGCTGCCCGGTTGGAGAAGAGGAGCGCCGGGGGTACCGCTTGAAATTTCAATATGCTGATCAGCCATAAGTCCAATGGAGGTAATAAAGGCTTCTGAGTCAATCCTAACAGGTGCTTTCTTGGCCACTTTAATTTTCAGGCCGATGCCGGACTTTTCGTTATCAGGCAAAGCGATTTCTGAAACCGTGCCGACATCCATGCCGCCATATTTTACCAAAGAACCTCGATCAATACCACCAATATAATTTAAGTAGATCTGGTATTCGTTGGTTTCCTCGCCAAAACTAATCCCAAAGATGGCGATTAAGAATATAATTAGAAAGGTTGCACCAAAAAAAATGGTTGCCCCGACTTTGATTTCATTCGCTTGAAAATCCATAATGTGTTTTAAGCCTTTCCAAATAATGAACTAACTTGTCTTTCCCTGGCCAATTCTTCATCATCCGGTTCTCTATTGAAAAACTGCCGCATCAGCGGGTTATTTTGACTTTTTAATTCTTTGAGCGTCCCTATGGCCATAATTTTTCCTTCATGCATCATGGCGACTCGATCGGCAATTATTGCTACTGAAGCCAACTCATGGGTCACCACAACAATGGTCATTTTGAAAGCTTTCTTCAGTTCAAGAATTAACCGATCCAGGCCCGCCGCGACTACCGGGTCCAGGCCGGCGGAAGGTTCATCACAAAACAGGATATCCGGATCCATAGCGATCGCCCTTGCTAACCCGGCACGTTTTTTCATCCCGCCCGACAGCTGGGAAGGTTTGAAATCCTCGAAGCCGGACAGGCCCACCAGGCCCAACTTCATGTTCGTCATGATATTGATGGTGCTTTCTTCCAGCGGAGTATGTTCCCGCAGAGGAAGTGCAACATTATCTCCAATGGTCATTGAATTAAACAAGGCCGAGGATTGAAACAGCATGCCTAGTTTTTTTAAAATTTCCGTTTTCTCATCCTCATCCATCAAGGTAATATCCTGACCTTTAACAATAACTTGACCGCTGGTCGGCTGTGAAAGTCCGATGAGATGCCGCAGCAACGTGCTCTTCCCACATCCGGATTTACCAAGAATGGCGATTGACTCGCCTTTAAAAATTTCCAGGTTAACACCATTCAACACTGTCCTGGTACCATACTTTACCACCAAATCCTTTACCTTGATAATGGGTTCTGGCATTTTAGAAACTCGCAAAAAATAGTCCGGTAAAAAATACGTCGGCGGCAATTATTAAAAAAATGGACGTGACAACAGATTTGGTTGTAGATTTTCCCACACCCTCCGCACCTCCCTGAACATTAAGCCCTTCATAGCAGCCGATGACGGCAATAATCAATGCAAAAAAAACACTCTTCACTATTCCGCCAAATACATCTTTGAACTCAAGAGCAGAAACTGTTTGATTAACATATCGAACGCTAGCGATATCCAGCGTCGCCATCGAAATCACATAACCGCCGAGAACACCGATGAAATCTGCTATTATTGTGAGACAGGGCAGCATGATAAGCATGGCTAATGTTTTTGGAACGACTAAATAACTTATGATATTCAGCCCCATCGTTTTCAACGCGTCAATTTCTTCCGACACTTTCATTGTGCCGATTTCTGCGGTAATTGCTGAACCGCTTCGCCCGGTAATAACAATTGCGGTTAAAAGCGGGGCCAGCTCCCTTGTTATTGAAACGGCTGTTAAATTTGCCACATAAATTGTAGCACCGAATTGCTTGAGCTGATAGGCTGACTGCATCGCAATGATAAGACCAACAAAAAATGCGATTAAACAAACAATGGGCAAGGATTCATAGCCCATCCTGACCATCTGTACAAAAGTGCTTTCCCATCTGATAGGCTTTCCTTTAAATGGCGCTACAAATATCCAGTAAAACGTATCAGAAACAAGACTGGAAATGCGGCGCAAATGACCAAAAAACGAATTTGCACCCCGGCCAATACTACCAAAAATTTTGATTACAATTTCCATATTCAAAAACTTTTCTTTGCATCTTCAATTGATTCATATATATCAAATACTTTGTCTAATCTACTGAGCTCAAAGACGTTCTTAACCGCATCTCGCAAATTTGCTAATTTTAGTTTCCCTTCATATTTACTGACTTGCTGCAGAGCCTCCACCAGGGTAGCCACGCCGGAACTGTCCATGTATTTTACTCTTGCTAGATCTACTAGAATGGCCTTATTTTGAGCCTTGGTCATTTCCAGAAGCGCCTTGCGCAAAGCGGGTGACGAATACAGGTCTACCTCACCATCAATTTCTATTATTGAAATAGAATCCTGGCTTTTGGTTTTTACGTCTAACATTATTTCTCCTTCTTCCCTGGCAAATACTTAGCCATTGTGAGCTGATTCCCAACTTCAAAAGAATTATCATAGTTAACCACATCCATTGTACTTTTTATGAGATGAACTCCCAGGCCACCCGGCCGTATTTCATTTAGATCTCGTGACTTAATTGTTTCCGGATCCACTTTCTCGCCAAAATCCCGCAAAACAATTTCCAGTCTGTCTTCAAGAATCCTGAAATTGACAATGATCAATTTGTTTTTTGCGCCGTTGTATGTATGCTTGATGATGTTGGAGGCGGCTTCATCGACAGCGCTCGTGACGGCATTGGATTCTTCGCTGGAAAAACCGCAGATTTCACTTATATGGGAGATTCCACCTCGTATTATTTTCAAAAATTGCGGATCACTCGGCAGTTTTATCTCAATTTCACTCAAAGAACCTCTCTCCAAGGTAATTGGTGTTGACTGATAAGTGTGTAAATAATTCCGGAGTTAATTCCATTGCATTGCCAGAACTGTTAGATCATCATGTTGGTCTGTCCCTTCGGAAAAAGCTTGAACATCAGCTATTAAAGATTCTACCATCTCTTCAGCCGTTCCTTTGGATTTAGAGAGCATATCTAAGGTTCTATTTAAGGAATATTCTTCCCCTGCCCTGTTTTTTGCCTCGATGATTCCGTCAGTAATCGACACAACAAAATCGCCTTTTTTTAATTGAACCGAAGCTTGTTCGAACTCCAACTCAGGAGCAATACCCAAGGGAATCGTTTTGGCGCCTGAAAGCAATTCAATTTTGAGTTTATTACTAATTCTAATATACGGGATGTGTCCGGCATTTGAGTATACAAACTTGCCGTCCTCCGCATTCAAGATTCCATACTGCATCGTAACAAACATTCCCCGGCGACTTCTCTCAACCAGTAATCTGTTCAGCGATTCAAAGACAACCGAAGGCAATCTTGACCTCTGGGCATGTTGTCGAAAATCACTAACCAGTCTCGCCATATAAAGTGCTGCCGGCACGCCTTTCCCGGTCACGTCACCCACAGCAACCCCGAGTGTGTTACTGTCAAATTCAATAAAATCATAGAAGTCGCCTCCAACCATCGCGGCAGGCAAACTTTTAGCCGCGATTGAAAATTGCGGGTTTGCCAAATTGGGAAGACTTTCCGGCATGAAACTTTCTTGAATAATCTTGGCCGATTCCAACTCATGTTGCAGCCGCTGTTGTTCCATTTTCAGCTTGTGCATCCGGGTATTCTCAATTGCCATCGCCACCTGGCGGCAAAACGTGGAAAATAAATCCAGGTCGTCGTTGTCAAAAGGCTTACCATCGAGAGGGTTGATTACCTCTGCGACACCAATGACTTTGTCTTTAACCATTAAAGGCGCTGCCAGAATAGACCTGGTCTGAAATCCGGTTGAGTTATCTGTTTTCGATGAAAACCTCGGGTCGTTTGAAACGTCAGGAACAATTTGCGGTTTGCCATGCTGAGCTACCCAGCCGGCGATTCCCTCGCCGATCTTCAACTGTATTTTCTTAACTTGATCGCCTACCTCCCCTAACGCCACGGTACATTCTAAACCGTCTCCTTCTTTATTTAGAAGCATGACGAAGCTAGCTTCCGCTTTCATGACACTCTGGGCTTTTTCCATAACGAGTCTAACCAACGCATCTAACTCGAGCGTGGAATTGATAATGATACTGGTTTCAATTAAGCTTGAGAGATCTGAAACTTTAGAACGCAAGTAATCAAGTTCCTGTGACGAGTCCCCTGAAGCCTGGGAATGGGACAAAAAATTTTCTTGCTCACTCTCTGCCATGTTAAGCAATGTAAGTACTTTTTTATTTAAGGCTTGAACTTAAAAAAGATAGGACAAAACCATTATAAATGCAAGCAAAAAAGAGAAACGCACATATTTGTAATTTTAAACATTTTAAGAAAACGGGTAATTTTTGGATAAAACTCAACTCAACTGAAACGTACAAATTCCGATCATTTGTCACGATTTTACACACTTACTTTTTTCATTGCATAAAATACGCAAACAAGTCCTAACGTGTGTAAATGCAAGGATATATCTGAGTCCTTGTTCTATTGGCACATTTGTTGACTGATTTTAAATACTTTAACTGGTTTTTTCTGAAAAATAATTCAAAAACACCCCCGGAATTAGTTTCTTAAAATGACACCCTTTGACAATACAATCCTTGACAACAAATACGAAATCGTTCACGAGATCAAAAGAGGTGGATTTGGAATCGTATATTTTGGTTTGGATAAAAGGCTGAACAAACCAATTGCGATTAAAAAAATTGTACCCGACCTTGTTGGGGAAGAAAACTTCCTTGAGATGTTCCACGAGGAGGCGCTGAATGTAGCAAGATTGAATCACAACAATATTGTCCATATCTACGACCTCAAAAAGACGACCGACGGCCACCTCTACATCATAATGGAATATATTGATGGCTACGATTTAGAGAAAATCCTTCGAAGTCTTAGAAAAGCAGGGCAGAAAATGTCACCTTACTTAGCTGCCTATATCATCGCTGAAGTTTGCGTTGCCCTCGACTATGCTAATCAGCGTTTGGACACGCTGACCAATAAACCCCTTAATTTAGTCCATCAAGATGTTTCTCCATCCAATATCATGATTACCAGCCATGGAGGCGTTAAGCTTATCGACTTTGGAATCTCCTCAGTCAAACTCCATCAAAAAACCGAAAAGAAAAGTACCAAATTACGGGGGAAAATCCCCTACATGGCTCCGGAGCAATTGATCCGAGGAAACATTCCGGACCATCGCACAGACTTATTTTCACTGGGACTCGTTTTGCACGAAGCGTTATCCGGTCAGAGAATCTTCAATTCCCGGGAAGATGTTTATGCTGCCGGTAAGAATGCCAGGATGTTTAAAAAAGCCGTCAC
>SMUZ01007692.1_pt1 | contig 17361 bp, 12 predicted proteins | sample 2456421 | NCBI WGS metagenome assembly SMUZ01 (sample SAMN11095932, study PRJNA526329) | marine sediment metagenome | biome: Marine sediment; feature: Surficial sediment; material: Deep marine sediment; isolation source: Hadal surficial sediment | place: Pacific Ocean | collected 2014-11 | depth... | reverse complement strand
TCGACCGTTCGACATGGCTCAGGATCGAGGGTGAGCGACGTCGAACCCTCGACAGGCTCGAGGCGTCCCGGGCAGGTCAGAAGGACGAGGGCTGTCGGTGATTCACTCGCCGTGAATGGTGACGAGCTTCACCAGCTCGAACTCGCGTGTGCCGCTGGGGGTCGGCACGGCGACCTCGTCCCCCTCCTCCTTGCCCATCAACGCACGACCGATGGGCGAGGCGGTCGAGATCCACCCCTTGTCAGGGTCGGCGTCTTCGGGCAGGACCAGCTGATACACGACCGGCTGACCGTCCGACTCGAGGAGGTGCACGGTGGACCCGAAGCTGGCGCGGTCTGTCGGAATCCGGTCCAGGTTCATCAGCGACAGCTCAGCGACCCGCTTGTGGAGCATCGCGAGCCGCGCCTGAACGAACGACTGCCTGTCCTTGGCTGCCTGATACTCGGCGTTCTCACGCAGGTCGCCCAGTTCGCGCGCGCGTTTGATCTCCTTCGGCAGCACGCTCTTCAGCTCCCGCTCGAGCTCGTGGATGTCGTGCTCGAACCGTTTGATCAGTTCCGCCTTCATGCCACACTCGTCTGTGTCCCCGCCAGCGCGCGACGAGGAGCACCTCACCGGCAACGATAGCACATCTGCTATGCTCGCCCTTGCTGCCGGTGACGCGGCTCACGCAGGCAGCAATTCCAGCGCCCGTTGGCCCTCCCCTCGGCCCTCTCCCAGAGGGAGAGGGAGACATGTGAGCGTTTTTTCTCGGACCTCTATCAGGCCGTGGAGCAGATCACCAGCCGGCGTAATCCGATCGTCGCCCGGTTCCGTCAGATCACCCGTTCCGCCACACCGGCCAGCGCCACCGTCCTGCTCGAAGGACCACGTCTGATTGAAGCGGCGCTGGCCGCCGGTGTGCGGATCGATCTCGCGGCCGTCAGCACCGGCACGGCGACCGCGCGCCGCTCGGCCGCCGTCCTCGACCGGCTCGACCCCACGCAGACCCGGCTGGTCCGGGTCTCGCCTGCGGTGATGGCGGCGCTCAGTCCGGTCTCCACACCGAGTGGTCTCGTGGCGCTCGCCACACTCGAGCCGGCCGGCTTCGAGGCGGCGGCCCCGCCGCCACGACCGCTAGTGGTCGGACTGTTTGGTGTGCAGGACCCCGGGAACACCGGCGCCGTCATCCGCGCCGTCGAGGCGGGCGGCGCAACCGGCGTCATCACCGTCGGCGGTGCCGACCCGTATGGATGGAAGGCGCTCCGCGGCTCGATGGGCAGCGCGTTCCGGCTCCCGGTCGTCCGAACCCTCGACCCCGACCAGGTGCGGGCCGAAGCGGACGCGCGCGGGCTGCGAGTGCTTGCGGCCGTGCCGCGTGACGGGACCCCGATGGCGGACACCGATCTGCGTGGCCCGTGCCTGGTCTGGCTCGGGGGTGAGGGTGGCGGGCTCGATACACGTGTGGTCGACACCGCGGACGAGCGGGTCTCGATCCCGATGCACCCGCAGGTCGAATCGCTCAACATCGCCGTCGCCGCCGCCCTGATCGTCTACGCCGCCGCCGCACAACGCGCCGGCGCCACGCCGACCGCCGCCACCCCGCCAGTGAGGCACTCCGCGTGACGCCTGGATCGTTGTTCGACGAGCCACCTACCCCGGCCGCTTCGCCGACCGCGCCGCTCGCAGACCGGATGCGACCCACCAACTTCGACGAGTTGATCGGCCAGGACGATCTGCTCGGCCGGGATCGGCCGCTCCGTCACGCCATCGAGCGGGACACCCTGCAGTCGCTCATCCTCTGGGGCCCACCCGGCACCGGGAAGACAACACTGGCTCGTGTGATCGCCGCCATGACGAAGTCGCGATTCGTCGCCTTCAGCGCGGTGCTCGCCGGCATCAAGGAGATTCGCGCGGTGATGGCGGCCGCCGAGAACGACCGGCGACGCGGCGCGCGGCGCACCATCCTGTTCGTCGACGAGATCCACCGGTTCAACAAAGCGCAGCAGGATGCGTTCCTGCCCAGCGTCGAAGCGGGAGACCTCGTGCTGATCGGTGCCACCACCGAGAACCCGTCATTCGAGGTCAACGCGGCGCTGCTCTCCCGGTCGCAGGTGTATGTGCTGCGGCCGCTGACGGTGCCGGATATCACGACCCTCCTGACACGCGCCCTGACGGACGAGACCCGCGGACTGGGCGGTCACGACCTGCAAGTCGACGCGGCGGCGCTGGCGGCGATCGCCCGGCACGCCAACGGCGACGCCCGTGTCGGGCTGAACCTGCTCGAGCTCGGCGCAGCGGCCGCCCTCGCCCGCGCCGCCAAGGCGGGCGATACGCGAACGGCTCGGCTCGATCTGGAGTTGGCCTCCGACGCGATGCAACGACGCGCGCTCGTGTATGACAAGGATGGCGAGGAGCACTTCAACGTGATCTCCGCGCTCCACAAGTCGATGCGGAACAGCGACCCGGACGCGGCGGTCTACTGGCTGGCGCGGATGGTCGAGGCCGGCGAGGACCCGCTCTATATCGCCCGCCGCCTCGTCCGGTTCGCCTCCGAGGACATCGGCAACGCCGACCCCCAGGCACTGGTGGTGGCGATGGCGGCTAAGGAGGCGGTACATTTCATCGGCATGCCGGAAGGCAACACGGCGCTCGCGCAGGCCACCGTGTATCTGGCGTCGGCGCCCAAGAGCAATGCCCTCTACACCGCCTATGCCCGGGCCGCCGCCGATGCCCACCGGGACGTTGCCGAGCCGGTGCCGCTCCATCTCCGGAACGCACCGACCCGTCTGATGAAGCAGCTCGACTACGGCAAGGGGTACCGCTACGCGCACGACGAGCCGGACGCGGTGGCGGCGATGGACTGTCTGCCGCCCTCGCTCCAGGGACGGCAGTACTACGTGCCGACGACGCGTGGGTTCGAGAAGGAGATCGGCCGCCGTCTGTCCGCCTGGCGGCGCATCAAGGCACGCCGGCGCGCGTCCGCACAGGACGCCGCGCCAACCGACCCTCCCGACCGCGCACCGGAAGACTGAATCATGCCCGGGACGCTGTACTACGTCGGCCGCGGACTGCAGCTGCTGGGCATGGCGGCACTGCTCGAGGCGATCCTGGTCGCCGGCCCGCTCGGTCCCAGTCCCCGGATCTTCGGGTTTGGCATTGCCGCGTTTCTGGTCGGCGTCTGGTTGGTCAAGCGCACAACCAGCACGTAGCGCAACGTGGACGATACCCGTGTCACGTCGACGCTGCGGCTGGCGGCGTAGGTCGATGACGAGCCAGCCGCCCAGCGATTGCGGACACCGATGTCCTCGTAACATCATCGGTCACGCTGTCTGGCTCTGCCACCTGTCCCTTCCGTCAAGCCGAAGGTGCAGGTCTTGCATTGTTCGGGAGCGACGGCGCACACCGCCGCGTGCCGACCGCGACGGTCGTGGTCGCCGTCAGGGCTTGACGACGATGGTGACATCCTCGTGGGACATCAGGCCGCCGTCGTCGGCCAACGCACGAAGCGCGTAGGTGCCGGGCTCGCTGAACGTTGCCGACACCACCCACTTGCCGTCGGGGGGCACAGGCGGTGCCCTCCATCCCGAGGCCCACGCGGAGTTCGCGCCGTCTCGGAAGTCTTCCCACACCAAGGTCTGTGGCGGATTGAAGCTCACGGTGGTGCCTGCGCCTCGGTACACGAACCAGGAGAGCCTCAAACCTGAGGCGCTGTCGGGGGTCACGCGGAAGGAGCCCGGGATGGGTGGCAGCGTCCTCGGCTTCGGTATCCCGTCGTCGCTGGCGAACGCGATCAAGCTGACCGGCTCGCCGACGGCCACCGTTCGTGTCCTGTCACCCTCGACCCTGAGAACGGGCGGCGTGTTCCCTTCGAGATTATGCGCACCGCCGCCGCCGCCACCAGCGCCCTTGTTGTTCATGATGACCGTGTCATCGATGAAGTAGTCGCTCAACAGCGTTGCATACGCCCGCTCGGTCTTCCCGTGACTCGTCAGTGTCCAGACCAGCTCCTGGTCGCCGAAATCTGCCGGGACACGGACCCGGAAGACGAACCGGTTGCGTCGCGGATAAAAGTGGGTGGGCTGCCCCTGATCGGGTCCGCCCGGCTCGATGCTGTTGTCCGGACCCACTGGCAGATCGATCCGTTCCTCCCAGTTGCGATTGAAGTAGCCGAACACCAGGGTGAACGACCCGTCCGCGTTTTTCTCCCACCCTTCGTAGGAGGGGGCGATGTTCTGCCCGTACGGGGAGGCCACCTGCGCAGGAGCCGGCGGCGAGACCATCACCACGGCAGCCACCCCCAGAGCGAGCACGCCGCACGCCTTCATCGTTGTGACCATACCCTCACCACGCTGTCGCCCGCCGAGCGCCTCGACGCCCAGAAGGAGCACACCGATTCCCGCCCGGGTCCTTACTGTTGGTCCTGGCTCGACGACGTCTCGACCTCACCATCACCAGTGCCACAGCGCGGACACCCCAGCACATATTGCCCCGCGGTCAGGTTGAGATCTTTACTCCGCTGTGCCACTTCTTCGGCAAACTGTTCATCGGTTAGATACACGCCCTGAGAGAGATTGATCATCATCTGGTCAATCGACCGGTGACCCAGTCCCGACCAGTTTCTGCCGTCGGCGACGTTCTTATTTGCGGGCGTGGTGTCGAAATAGCCTGTGACGCGCAAGATGGTGCCTTTTGGTAGAAGTGGGGCGACATGGTCGGCGTACGGATAGGCTCGAACCCAGCTGTGGTTGTATCCGGCACAGCTCAGCGTTTCAATGAGACCGGTGGTGTAGATCGCGTCCAGACACATCCTCACCCCTGCGGCGTGCAGGTGAGGCTCGAACACCGACAACTTCACGTTCCGCGGAAGTACTTGAAACGCCTCGACCCGCTGGTTCGCCTCGTTCCCCCTGATGTCGATGTTCAGGGTCCCGGTGAACGCCGGAATATTTCTCAACGTCGGCTTATAACCCCTGGGATGAAACTTGAAGCCGATGTCCAGACGAGTGGTGGTAGGGGAGCCGGTCGAATGGATATGCGCCGAGCTGAACACCAGGCTGGAGCCAGCACTCAGACGGAGGCCCGCTCTCTGGTCGAAGTAGTCTGCGTTCCGGCCCACTTCGTGAACGGGCCAGAACCCCCGGCCGACGCGTTGCGCGACCACGCGCCGAAACTCGTCCGGGTCTTCCTGCTGGAGCCGTGCCATCTCCTCCGCGGTTGGCCGATCGGGATCGACCGCCGACCAGATCATGTGGTGAATCGACCACCTCGCACCGACCGTCTCTCTGGCGGCGTTCAGGTCCTTGTTGTTGACTTCCTTCATCTCGACCGCCTGGACGTATCGGTCCTCGGTCAACCCGGTGGGTACCGACCCGATCGGGCCCCACCAGTCGGGAGCCATCGCGGCGACGTCGATCGTCGGTGACGAGACGATCAGATCAGGTTCTCCGATCTCCCAGAGCGCCGCGTCGGCGAACGTGAGCGGTGGCGGCATGTCGGCCGGATTGCCGCGCGGCGCGCCGCTGTCGGCCCACGTGGCGATCTTCTCGATGTCTTCCTCGCTCAGGGAGATGTCCCCCTTGTACTGCTGGATGCCGATGTCTTTCTCGATATACCAGGGCGGCATCACGTCCGGCCTGCTCCCACGGCCCGTCCGGTATTTGATGGCTCGCGCCCAGGGGCGCGCGTCTTCGTAGGTGAGGAGCGACATCGGCGCAATCGACGCGGGCCGGTGGCACTTCTGACAGCTCCGCTGCAGAATCGGCGCAATATCCTTCGTGAACGTGACCTGTGGCTCCGCCGACGCGGTCTGCCCGGCCGCCGGCAAAGGCCATGCCACCACGACGCCGACCGCCACGGTGAGCAACGCTCGCAGGGCCACGCGAGTCCAGCGCGATATCCATACCGTCGTCATTGGGTCGACTCCCTCATTGGATCGCATGTCCGGCTCGACACCCTTCCCACTCCGTCGCATCCTAACACGGTTTCCTGTCGGTACCCGGCGTCGGGCATTGTCACGTTGAGGCGGTAGCCGGCGATGTCGGCCGATGACCAGCCACACGCTCAGCGACCACGGATACCGAGTTCTGCCCGAGATGATCAATCACGCCGTGTGGCTCTACCATCGCGTCTGCGTGAGCGTCCGAGATCGTGAAGCTCTGCTCGGCCAACGCGGCAGCACCATGTCCTACGAGGCGATTCGACAGTGGTGTCGGACCGTCGGCCCGGCGGCTGCGTAACGGTGTTTCTCGGTCCAGGGCCGCGTCCTTGACCTCGTCCGCGTGGGCCGTCCCCTGCTCCAGGTTGTTCCCCACCGGTGGCTCAGAACGCGCTCGTTCCGCGTCTGGGCTGAGATGACGTGTGCCGGCTGAACGATGCAGGACACTGCGCCCTTTCGGGTTCGCCACGCCCGCTGTTCGTCACCTTGACAGCGCCGTCTGCGGCCGTCAGATCCGATCGAACCGCTTCTCGATCTCCCGGCGTGAGAGCCGGACGATCACGGGCCGCCCATGCGGGCACACCGAGGAATGCGCCGTCCGCCGCAGCTCGTCGAGGATGTAGACCATCTTCTCGGGGGTCAACCGATCGTTCGCCTTGACGGCAGCGTGACACGCGGTGGTCGCCGCGATCCGTCGCAGCGTTTCGTCGATCGCGCTCCCCTGGTCCAACCCATCCAGATCCTGGGCCAGGGCGCGCACGGCAGCCTCGCACGCCGCCAGCCCCACAAGCGCCGGCATGGCCGCGATGCGCACGCTGTCCCCCCCGAACTCCTCGACCTCGAACCCGAGCCGCTCGAGCGCCGGCCCGTGGGCGGCGAGCGCCTGACGCTCGGCCGGCGGCAGCTCGATGATCATCGGGGTCAGGAGTCGCTGGCTCTCGAGCGACCCGGTCGTCAGCCGCTCCATCACCTGCTCGAACAGCACCCGCTCGTGTGCGACATGCTGGTCGATGATGGCGATTCCGTCGTCGTCGATCGCGATGATGAACGTGTCCCGAAACTGTCCGAGCGGCAGCAGTGGCCGATCTGCTGCCCCGGGCGCGGCCTCGACCGCCGCCGGACGAACCTCGCGCACCAGGTCACGCAACGGCTGTTCATACCCCGCCCCGACGACCGGCGCGCCGCCGCGGGGCGTCACAGCCAACGGTTGCCATCGATCGCCCCCACCCGGAGCCCCCATGGCCGTGGCCGGCGCCGACCCGCTCGACCCGGGCTGTTGCGCGGCGCCGCCGCCCGCGACGACATCCAGGGTGATCTCCGGCGCCGGTCCCTGCCCGAGCGCCTCGCTGAGCGCACGCCGCACCACCTCGTGCACCAGCGATGGCTCCAGAAATCTGACCTCGGCCTTGGTCGGGTGCACGTTGACGTCGACCCGGTCGAGTGGCACCTCGAGAAACAGATGCACCTCGGGACTGCGCTCCTTGATCGTGGCGGTGCTATAGGCATGGACGATCGCATGCGCGATCGTGCGGTCCTTCACCGCGCGCCCGTTGACGAAGATGTTCTGCGGCCCACGGACCGGGCCCTGTCCCGGACCGGCCAGCGCGGCCACGAATCCGGTGACCCGCACACCGGCTGCCGACTTCCCCACCTCGACCAGGTCGCTGCGGTCCTTGTAGAGCTGGAACAGCCGGTCGGCCAGGCTGGCCGCCGGCGGGCACTGCAGCAGACGGCGTGGGCCGCTGGTCAGGGTGAACCCGACGTCCGGATGCCCCAGGGCCAGCTGGGTGACGAGCCGCGACACCTGAGTCGTCTCGGCGCCGTCCGACTTCAGGAACTTCCGACGCGCCGGCACGTTGTAGAAGAGGTCGGTCACCTCCAGGGTGGTACCCTCGGGCGCGCCGACCTCGCGGGTGGACGCGACGACGCCGCCGGAGACACGGATCTCGGTGCCACGCGACGCGCCCTGCGTCCGGGTCCGCAGCAGGAGATGCGACACTGACGCGATGCTGGGCAGCGCCTCGCCGCGGAACCCGAGCGTGCTGATCGCCGCCAGGTCCTCGACCCGTCGGATCTTGCTGGTGGCGTGCCGCTCGAGCGCGAGCACCGCGTCGTCCGGAGTCATGCCCTCGCCATCGTCCTCGACCCTGACGAGACGCTTGCCGCCCAGCTCGACCGTCACGGCGATCCGGGTGGCCCCGGCGTCGAGCGCATTCTCGACGAGCTCCTTGACGATTGACGCCGGCCGCTCGACCACCTCGCCGGCCGCGATCTGGTTCGCGAGCTCGGTCGAGAGACGCCTGATCCGGGACGCTCGCATCACGGGTTGATCAGCCATGGTCCGGTGGAACGAAGCCAACCGCGAGGGGGACACGGGAGCGCCCACCACGGGTGTTGCTCTGCACCATCTCTCAGAGGCGGGCCTCAGTCTGCTGTCTCTGCCTCGATGGTCGCCTGCGCGGCGGCGAGCCGCGCTACCGGCACGCGGTAGGGCGACGCGCTGACGTAGTCCAGCCCGACGCGGTCGAAGAACCGAATCGAGGCCGGATCGCCGCAATGCTCACCGCAGATGCCGACCTTCAGGCCGGGCTTCACCGCACGTCCCCGATCGACCCCCATCTTGATCAGCGCACCGACACCGACCGTGTCGAGACTGGCGAACGGATCTCTGTCGATGATTTTGCGGGCCTGATACAGCGTGAGGAACTTCGTGGCATCGTCCCGGGAAAACCCGAACACCATCTGGGTCAGGTCGTTGGTGCCGAACGAGAAGAAGTCGGCCTCCTCCGCGATGGCGCCCGCCGTGACCGCGGACCGCGGCACCTCGATCATCGACCCCACCAGGTACTCGATCGTCACACCCTGCTCGGCCATCACCATCTGCGCCACACGATCGACCACCGTCTTCTGGTCGCGCAGCTCCCGGACGTCGCTGACCAGCGGGATCATGATCTCGGGCACGACCACCAGCCCTTCCTTCGCCAGCTGCACCGCCGCCTCGATGATGGCGCGTGTCTGCATCTCGGTGATCTCGGGATAGCTGATCCCGAGACGCACGCCCCGGTGCCCGAGCATCGGGTTGAACTCGTGCAGCTGCTCGACACGGCGGAGCAGCGTGCGCTTCTCCGCAAGCTTGGGCGACCGGCTGCCAACGGCCTCGAGGCGGGCGATCTCGACCAGCAGATCCTCGCGCTTCGGCAGGAACTCGTGCAACGGCGGGTCGATGGTGCGAATCGTGACCGGCCCGCCCCGCATCGCCTTGAAGACCCCGTAGAAGTCCTGGCGCTGGAACGGCAGCAGCTGTTTCAATGCCTCCCGGCGATCGACCTCCGTGTCGGCCAGAATCATGCGCTGCACGATCGCGATCCGGCCTTCCCCGAAAAACATGTGCTCGGTCCGGCACAGCCCGATGCCACGCGCGCCGAACGCATAGGCGAGTTCCGCCTGGTCGGGCTGGTCGGCGTTGGCACGCACACCGAGGCGACGCACGCGGTCCGCCCACGTCATCACACGCGAGAACCGCTGGTAGATGTCGGAGTCCTCCGCCGCCAGGTGCCCTGTAATCACCTGCAGAATCTCGCTGGGCTTGCTCGCCACCCGCCCCGCCTTGACCTCGCCGGTCAGGCCATCGAACGACAGTGCGTCGCCCTCCCCGAACACGTGGTCCCCGATCGTGATCCGCTTGGCCTGCTCGTCGACCTGGATCGCGGCAGCGCCCACGACCGACGGCTTGCCCATCTGCCGTCCCACAACGGCGGCATGCGAGGTCATCCCCCCGGTGGCCGTCAGCACCCCCTCAGCGACATACATCCCGTGGATGTCGTCCGGCACCGTCTCCTTCCGTACCAGCACCACCCGCTTGCCCTTGCCGGCCCAGCGCACGGCGTCTTCGGCCGTGAACACCACCTGCCCCGAGGCCGCGCCCGGCGAGGCGGGCAACCCCCGGGTGGCGACCGGAAGCCGGCTCCAGGCCTCGGGGTCGAAGATCGGCGCCAACAGCTGCGACAGAGCGCCGGCGTCAATCAGCAGGAGCGCCGCTCTGGTGGTGACGATCCGCTCATCGACGAGGTCGGTGGCGATCCGGATGGCGGCGAGGCCTGTCCGTTTGCCGCTGCGGGTCTGCAGCATGAAGAGCCGCTCGTCCTGGATCGTGAACTCGAAATCCTGCATGTCCTTGTAGTGCCGCTCCAGGCGGCTGGTGATCCGTCGCAACTGCCTGTAGGCGGCCGGCATCAGCCGTTTGAGCTCGCTGATCGGCCGCGGTGTCCGGATGCCCGCGACGACATCCTCCCCCTGGGCGTTGACCAGAAACTCGCCGTAGAACTCCTTGACGCCAGTCGCCGGGTTGCGCGTGAACCCGACCCCGGTAGCCGAGCGATTGCCGGTGTTGCCGAAGACCATCAGCTGCACGTTCACCGCGGTGCCGATCTCGTCCGGAATGTGGTAAATCCGGCGATACTCCTTGGCTCGGGGGTTGTGCCAGGACCGGAAGACGGCGTCGCGCGCCATCCGGAGCTGCTCCAGTGGAACGTCCGGAAAATCCCGCCCGCTCTTCAGACGAACCACCTCCTTGTATCTGACCACGACCTCCCGGAGCGCTCCTTCGCCAAGTTCGGTGTCGAGGGTCACGCCATGCTCCTGCTTGACCTCGTCCAGCTCCTCCTCGAAGGCGTCCTTCGAGATCTCGAGCACGACGTTCCCGAACATCTGGATGAACCGGCGATAGCTATCGAACGCGAACCGGCCGTTGCCGGTCTGACGGTCCAGGGCCTGCACGGTGGCGTCGTTGAGCCCCAGGTTGAGGATGGTGTCCATCATGCCGGGCATCGAGAACTTCGCACCCGACCGGACCGACAGCAACAGCGGCCGCTCAACCGACCCGAACGAGACGCCGGCGGTCTTCTCGAGCCACCGGAGCCGCTTGAGCATCTCGGTGTCCACAGCCGCCGGCACGGTGTGGTCGTTCGCGTAGTACCGGTTGCACGCCTCGGTGGTGATGGTGAAGCCGGGCGGCACCGGCAGCCCGGCGTTGGTCATCTCGGCCAGCCCGGCACCCTTCCCACCCAGCAGGTCCTTCATCGAGCGGTCGCCATCGGCCGTGCCGCCACCGAAGGAATACACATACCGTGGACCGGCACGCCCTCGGGCCATCTGCCCGGCACCCGCCGTCTTGCGCCCGGACCTGGCCGCGGTCTTCCGTAAGGCCGTCTTGCTGGTGGTCCGGGGTCTACCCGTGCGAGTGCGTGCGCTGCGTGTCACCGTCTTCGCCGACGTCTTCCGTTTCTTCGCCATACCGTTGTCGCGCCTTCCCGCCTTCGCTCACCGGCGATGATCACACGGTGACCTTTGGCGGGTTCCGCCGTAGCCGTGGGGGCGGCGGACTGCCCCCGCCTTTCGACCTTCTGACGTCTGATTTCTGACTTCAGGAGCGTATTCCAGATCAGTCCGCTTCCTTCACGATCTCCGACACGTCCGCCAGTTGCAAGATCAGCCGTTCGAGCTTCTTCAGCAATGCGAGACGCCGTCGCCGCAGCGCGGGGTCCTCCACCATCACGAGCACGTCGGTGAAGAACCGGTCCACCGCAGGGCCAAACCGCGCCGCCTCGGCGAACGCGGCGCGATACCCCTCACCGCTGGTCACGGCGGCGTCGATCTTCGGTCCGCGGCGCTCGAGCTCTTCTCTGAGCTGCGTCTCGGCCGGCTCCTCGTCGATCGATGAGACCGATGAGATGCCGAAGCGACTCGTGTCAAAATCCTCTTCCGGCAGCTCTTTCGCGATGTTTCTGACCCGCTTGAACAGCGTAGCGAGCTGCAGGAAATCGGCCGAGCCGGTGAATTCGGGCAGCACCTCGAGCTTGCGCCGCGCGTCCAGCGGCCTGATGTCGGCTAGCGAGATCTGGTGTGTCACGGCGCGCACGTTGCGCCCATCATACCCACGCTGTTCGAGCACATACCGGAGCCGCTCGAAGAGAAAAGGTAGAAGCCGCACGTACACCTCCGTGGAGGACCCGCCGCCGTGCAGCTCTTCGGCCATCTGCAGGAGGCTGCCGAGGTCGGGTCTCACCGTCAGCCCGGTGAGCTCCGGCAGGTCCACCAAGATCCTGAAGACTCCGTGCGCCTGCCGCCGCAACCCGAACGGGTCGCGAGACCCCGTTGGCTTCTCGCCTACCTGGAACAGTCCGACCAGCGTGTCCAGCTTGTCGGCCAGTGACACCGCCGCCCAGCTGACCTTCGCCTTCCCCAGGTCCGGTGGCCGCGGTGGCGCGTCGGCCGTCACCCCGATCGGCAGGTAGTGGTGGTAGATGGCCCGCCACACCTCCTCGGGCTCGCCGTCCTCGCGCGCGTAGAGGCCACCCATGACCCCCTGCAGCTCCGGGAACTCGCCCACCATGTCGGTGGTGAGGTCGGCCTTGGCCAGCAGCGCCGCACGGGCGGCGTGGCCGGCCTGCTCGTCGGCATCGAAAGCCTCTCGGGCGACGCGACCGGCGAGTTTCTCCAACCGCCGCGCCTTGGCCAGACAGCTGCCCAGCGTCTTGTGAAAGCGGAGCGTGTCGAGCCGGTCGAGCCGTGACGACAACGGGGCGCGCCGGTCCGCCTCCCAGAAGAACCGCGCGTCCCGGAGGCGCGCGACCAGCACCCGCTGGGCGTTGTGCGCGATGGCCCGCACGTTGTCACGCGGGGTGTTGGTCACCGCGAGGAAGTGCTCGGTCAGACGGCCGCGCCGGGTCACCACCGGAAAGTAATGCTGATGATGAATCATCGTCGTCTTCAGCACCTCATCCGGCAGCGCCAAGAACTCTTTCGGGAAGCGCCCGGTGACGACCGACGGGTACTCGACCAGATCGGGCACTTCGTCGAGCAGCGAGGACTCCCCGCCGGCGGTGCCCACGACGCCACCCGCCCGCTTCGCGTGCGTCATGAGCTTCTGATCGATGCGGGCGCGACGCTCCTCGCGGGAGAGCAACACATAGCGCCGTCTGAGACCCTGCCGATACTCAGCGAAGGAGGCGACCCGGAACCCGCGGCCCGGCGCACCCTCCTTCGCGAAGAACCGGTGGCCATAGGTCACCGCCCCTGCCCGGATCGGCGCCACCCCGGGGGCCACCGCCCCCGGGGTGCGGTCGATGACGAACGGCACCACACGACCGCCAAACAGGAAGAGCAGCCAGCGGATCGGCCGTCCGAAGAGCAGATCGCCACGCCCGTCATCGAGCCGCGCATCCCAGTGCATCTGCTTGGGGAAGGTGAGCTCACGCAGCGTAGCAGCCAGCACCCCCCCCAGCACGGACCGCGCCGCCGCGCCGCGCTGTCGCCGCCGGTACACCAGATAGTGCCCTTTCGGCGTGTCGACCTGCGACAACCGGGCGACGTCCACCCCGTGCTTCCGCGCGAACCCCAGCGCCGCCTGAGTCGGCTGACCGTCGGCATCGAACGCCGCCCGGACCGGCGGACCGGTCAGCGTTTCCTCCACGTCGGTCTGCCGGTCGGCGACCTTGGCAACCCGCACAGTGAGTCGCCGCGGTGTCCCAAACGGTTCGGGCGGTGTCGGGCAGTCGAGACGCACCGCCGCCAGCTGCGCGCCGACCCGCTCCCCGACCTGCCGCGTCAGAGACGGTAGCCAGCTCGCCGGCAGCTCCTCACACCCGATCTCGATCAGCAGCTCTCGATACATGGTGTTCGGCCGCGAACGGGTCATGCCTCGGCGAGCCCTTCCACGTGCGCCCTGGCGATCGCCACGGCCAGCTGACGCACGCGCAGGATGTAGGCGGCGCGCTCGGTGACGCCAACCCCCCCGCTGGCATCCAGGATGTTGAAGGCATGCGAGCACTTGAGACAGGCATCCAGCGCCGGCAACACCAGACTGGAGCGCAACAGCGTCTGGCTCATCTGGTGATACCGGTCGAACAGGTCCCGGTGGAACGCTGCAAACTCCGCCTCCGGCATATCCACCATGCCGAAGGCGTATTTGGTTTGCTCCACCTCGTCCTGATGGCGCACCTCGCGATACGAGACACCCGGCGCCCATTCCAGGTCATAGACGTCGTCCACCCCCTGCAGGTGCATGGCGATCCGTTCCAGCCCGTAGGTGAGCTCGACCGACACCGGCGCGAGATCGATGCCACCGGCCTGCTGGAAGTAGGTGAACTGCGTGATCTCCATGCCGTCGAGCAGCACCTGCCACCCCACGCCCCACGCCCCCAGCGTGGGCGACTCCCAGTTGTCCTCCTCGAACCGCACGTCGTGCAGCCCGGGGTCGATGCCGCAGGCGCGCAGACTCTCGAGATACAACGTCTGGGCGGCATCCGGAGAGGGCTTGAGAATGACCTGGAACTGGTGGTGTTTGAACAGCCGGTTCGGGTTCTCTCCGAAGCGTCCGTCGGCCGGGCGTCTGGAGGGCTGGACATAGGCGACCCGCCAGTGCCGCGGGCCCAGCACCCGCAGGAAGGTCTCCGGGTGCATCGTGCCGGCCCCGACCTCGATGTCGAGCGGCTGGCAGATCAAACAGCCGCGGGACGCCCAGAAACGGGACAGCGAGGCAATCAGGTCCTGTAGGGTCATGGAGAGGCACGCTCCCAGGAGACAGGAGTCAGGAGACAGGAGATAGGAGCGAACCGGAGGGCTGACGCCGACATTCCGCTAGTGCTCCTGACCACCCGCCCACGGCGGTGCAAACACGGCCTCCCAGAGCTCTTCTGAATGATGGCGAAGCCCACCCGCTTCCTCCTGACTCCTGTCACCTGTCTCCTACCTTCTTCGAGCATCACGTTCCCTTGGCCATCGCCCGGAGCACCTTCGTGGACCGCAGCTCCTTTTCCAGATGCGCCGTGATCATCTGTCGATGCGCCCGCTCCAGTTCGCGCGCCGCGTGCGCCGGCAGCTCGATGTCCCTCAGGCCCCCTGGCGGCGTGGCGGCCGCGGCCCGCAGAAACCGCATCGACTCGGTCGAGAGCAGAAGTCCCTGGCCGGTCGCGCATGACGCGCAGGTGAACCCGCCGCCGACCGGGTCGATGCGCCCACCGCCCGCCGGATCGCCGCCGCAGCGATGACAGGCGACCAGCGACGGATAGACACCCTGCAACCGCAGGATCCAGTACTCGACGTAGCGGGCCAACCGCTCGACGGGAATCGCGTCGACCAGCGAGTTCACGACCGCGGCGCCCAGCCGATACAACGCCGTATTCGGGTCGGCCTCGGGCGCGCACTCGTCGATCAGCTCGGCGAAATACTCGACGTGCCCGAGCACGTCCCCGTCACACGCCATCAACGGCGACCGGACAGGCTCGACGTAGCTCAGCCGCACGAGGTCGCGCCGCTCCCGTTCGTAGTACGCGAGCCGGACGAGCGTCAGCGGCTCGAGCCCGCCGGCGAATCGCGACCGCAGACGCCGTGCGCCGTTCGCCACCCCACGCTTCTTGCCCCGATCGCTGGTCAAGAACACGACGATGCGGTCCGCTTCACCGAGTTGGTAGGTGCGCAGGATCAGCGCGTCGGTCGTAAAGAGTGGCATCGCGAGCGCGTATCGCCCCGCCAATTGTAGCCCTAGTGGCCCGTCGGGGCGACTCAGTGGCGGTGCCCTGGGGACGCGGCGAAGCCCCTCCGCCTATGCCACGGCGGACTGACTTCTGTGACTCGCCCTAGCAGCCCGTGGTGATAGTCCCGCTGCATTCGGCTGGCGCTGCATCCGCCCTGCCTGCGCCAGCCGCCGCCCGGCCCATGCATGTCCGGGCTATGGCCAGGTCCCGCCGAAGCCGTGGCGACGGCGGATTGTTCTTCGGTCGAATACTGCCGGTATGCTCCCTCGTCTCGCCGTGCCAGGCTGGCGCGTCGCCACCCTCGGTGCGACGCGCGACTTTCACCACGGACTGCTAGGCCCCCGCCTCCAGATACCCCAGGAAGAGGGTCGCGAGCCCCAGAAAGGTGAAGAACCCGAACACGTCAGTGAGCGTGGTGATGAATACAGCGGACGCGAGCGCCGGGTCGATCCGCATAGCCCGCAACGAGATCGGGATGACGCTGGCGGCGATGGCGGCCACCAGCAGGTTGATCACCATGGCCAGCGCGAGGATCAGCCCCAGGACGAGGCTCCCCGACATGAGCCAGGCCACGCCGCCACCAACCGTACCGAGCGCCAGCCCGTTGCCAAGCCCGACGAGCGCCTCTTTGAATACCGTCTTCCTCGAGTTGCCCCAGGTCAACTCTCCCAGGGCGATGCCCCGGACGATGACCGTCAGGGCCTGGGTGGCCGCGTTGCCGCCCATGCTGGCGACGATCGTCATGAGCACCGCCAGCACCACCACCTGGTCGATGGTCGCCTGAAACGCCCGCACCACGAAGGCCGCCAACGTGGCGGTGGCCAGGTTGACCGCCAGCCACGGCAACCGTTTCCGCAACGACTCACGCGCCGAGGTGAACACGTGTTCGTCCCCGCTCACCCCGGCCAGCCGGTAGATATCCTCAGTCGCCTCGTCCTTGATGATGTCGATGACATCATCAACGGTGATGATGCCGACCAGCTTGTTCTCTTCGTCGACGACCGGGATCGCCAGCAGATTGTAGCTGGCGACGTACTCGGCGACCTCTTCCTGGTCGGTATCCACCCGCGCGCTGATCAGATCGGTCGTCATGATCCGCTGCAACGGGGTTTCGGTCGCCACCAGCAACAACCGCCGCAATGAGACCACCCCCACCAGGTGCCGCCGCTCGTCGACGACATAGAGATAGAAGACCATCTCCACCTCGCGCGAGCCTTGGAGCGCCCCAATCGCCTCGCCGGCCGTGAGATCCTCCGACAGCGCGAACACCGTCGGGTTCATGATGCGCCCGGCGGTCTGCTCGGCGTACTCGAGCAGATTCTCGACGTCGCCCGACGCCTGAGACCGCATCTGCTCCAGCACGGCGGCAGACAGGTCGTCCGGCAGCTCGTCGATCAGCGCCACCGCGTCGTCCGACGGCAGATCCTGCAGCCAGACCGCAAGCTGATCGGCGGGGTGGTCCGCCAGCAGCGCGGCGCTGTGCTCGGCGCCGTACTCGATCAGCGCCTCCATGGCGAGGCGGCTGTTATGGTCGAGCAGCAGGTTGAGCGCGCCGCGACAGTCTTTGTCGGACAGCTCGCCGAAGACTTCAGCGAGGTCGGCGGGATGTTGCTTCTGGAGCAGATTGAGCAGATTGGCGGACGCACCAATCCGCTGCAGTCGCTTGACCGAGTCGAGCACCACGTCGATTCGGCGGTGGGGTGGCATGATCCCGTCGTCCGGGTCGGGTCGCGCCGGCGCGCGACACGTCAGATTCGCCTGGGTATCCCACAGTCAGTACCACGAACTGATCAGTATAACACGTAGCCCTGTTGCCGAGAGCCCGTGGCCGCTCAGTTGGGCGTTGGGCTTTAGGCGCTCCTGGCGCGGCGGGGGCTCGCAGACCGCTGTCCTCGTGTGATCGCCCAGCTT
>SMUZ01006354.1_pt1 | contig 17388 bp, 13 predicted proteins | sample 2456421 | NCBI WGS metagenome assembly SMUZ01 (sample SAMN11095932, study PRJNA526329) | marine sediment metagenome | biome: Marine sediment; feature: Surficial sediment; material: Deep marine sediment; isolation source: Hadal surficial sediment | place: Pacific Ocean | collected 2014-11 | depth... | reverse complement strand
TCATTTGCGTTTTCATCGCGTTGAAATTTCAAAGCGATCTCCATGATCCGGTCTTCCAGATCCATCGCCGTACCATTGGAACATTTCACATCGTTCAACAGAATGGAAAACGCAAACCGCTCGCCGTCGTTCGACTGATAATATCCCGACAGCGCGCTGACTTGGTTCAGGGTGCCGGTTTTCACGCGTATCTTCTGCGCCTCCTTCTGGTGGTGCATGCGGTCGACCACACTGCCGTCGAGGCCCATCACACCCAGCGCGGAAATAAACTCGGGGAAAATGCTGAGGTCGTCATGCGTGTCCTCCAGCAGGACGATCACCTGGTCGGGCGTGATCCGGTTGGCCTTGGACAGGCCGGAGCCGTCGACCATGTGGTACTGTTCGGGGTTGAAGCCGAGCTCCTGCATATAGTCCTGCAGTAACCGAATGCCGTTTTCGGTGGTGCCCGGCTCGCCGTAAAACTGGGCGGCCAGGGTTTTTAAAATCTGCTCGGCGATGAAGTTGTTGCTGAACTTGTTGAGGCCGCGCAGGATTTCTCCCAGCGGAGGCGACTCGTGATCCACCAGCAAGGTGGCGCCCTGGGGCACCACGCCCCGCTGCACCTCGCCGGTCACCCGCACTCCGGCCTGCTGGAGAAACTGCCTGAAGGTGACCGCCGTGTACCATTGCGGGTCGGTGACGTTCAGAAAAAACTTCTTGCGCGCCACGTTTTTGGGAACCCGGCCTTTGATCAGAATCTCGTCATGATTTTTGCGCGCGGTCCGGTTGACGATCAGTTTGCGCCGGCTCCGGTGGCTCCCGGTGGTCACCGCTTTATTGCGGATCACGAAATATTCGTTGTCCGGGTCGACCACCACAATCGGCCGGTCTCCCGGATTTTTTCCCGGTTCCACGTAAACCGTCACGGTGTTGAAGTTGAACGACAAGGCCCCGGTCGGCGCCAGATACGCTTCCGGGCCGCTGTACGATTTCCAGCTCTCCAGCCTGCCCTGCCCGTTGAAATAACTGTGGTCGGCGATGATGTTGCCTTCTATTTTTTTGATCGGCAGGTTCTTGAGCTCGTTCACCAGAATCCACATCTGCTCGGTCACCAGACTGGGATCGCCGAATCCTTTGATGTACAGATCGCCTTTGAGCACCGTGCCCTCAATCCGGCCGACGGCATACAGGTGGGTATGGAAACGGTAATCGGGTCCCACTTTCTTGAGAGCCATCGCGGAGGTGAACATTTTCATGTTGGAGGCGGGGGTGAACAGGAGGTCGCTGTTGCGAGCGTAGAGCACCTCTTTGCGGTCCAGCGAATAAAACTTGGCGCCCACGCGCAACCCGCCCTGACAGGACTGGGAAAAAATCGAGTCGACCGCGCTCTGAAACCGGGCGACGGCGATGTCGCTTTCCGGCGCCACCTCGCCGGCAAACCCGGTCACCGGCACAAAGAAAAACGCCAACCCCAGAGCGGCGAGAAGAAACTGCTTTTTCATACAATCAAAGCCCATCTTTTAATTGTACAAGCCTAATAATTTCAATGCAATTGACAATTTCCACCCCGCGCCGTATGCTTGCGTCCCGACGTTAGGACGGCCGGCGAAGCGCCGGAGCAGATTTCGCAGAAGCGGAATGACGCGATGGAAGAGTTGTCTTCTTATCCAAGAGGTTTTAAATTAATCTCACCGGGCATGGCCCGGCCTGCGGCGGTTCGCCGCCTGTTTTGAACAACTCTCTCACACACTGGAATCCCAATGAGCTACGATCTGGTGGGTATCGGCAACGCGCTGGTGGATATCGAAGTGCAGGTCTCGGAAGGTCTGGTGCACAACCTGGAGGTCACCAAGGGCGGCATGACGCTGTCCACCAAGGAAAACCAGGACGCCATTCTGGGGCATATTTCCAACCACACGCAGAAGATCGTCTCCGGCGGGTCCGCCGCCAACACCATCCACGGCTTCTGCGCCCTCGGCGGCAGAGGGTATTACCTGGGACGCGTCGCCGATGATGCCTTCGGCAAACATTACACGGACGATATGAAAGACTGCGGCGTCGGCTTTCCCGGACCGGATTCGAAAACCGAGGGCACCGGCACCTGCCTGATCCTCATCACCCCGGACAGCGAACGCACCATGCTCACCCACCTCGGCATTTCGTCGGAACTGCATCCCGGCAACGTCGACGCAACTATCGTCCAGCAGGCGAAAACGGTGTATATCGAAGGCTACCTGTGGACCGGCGAAGAAACCCGCCAGGCCGCCATGACAATGGCCGACGCCGCCCGCCAGGCCGGCGTGCTCGTCGCGTTCACTTTAAGCGATGCGTTCGTGGTCAACACCCACAAAGAATCGCTGATCGATTTCATCCGCTGGAAGGTGGACATCCTGTTCTGCAACCACGTCGAAGCGCGGGCCATGACCGGAGAAGACAAGGATGAGCAAGCCTTCGCCGAACTCAAGGGCATGGTGGATACCCTGTTCATGACGCGCGGCGTGGAAGGATCGTGGGCCGCCAACGCCCAACACGCCAAAATTCATATCGATGCGTTTCAAGTGGAGGCGGTCGACACCACCGGCGCGGGCGATCTGTACGCCGCCGGGTCGTTGTACGGCCTCATCCATCATCACGGTTTGAAGGAGTCGGCGATTCTCGGTTCCTACTGCGCGGCGCAGGTGGTGACCCATCTCGGCGGCCGCATGCCCGCCCACTGCCACACCGACGTCCAGAAAATCCTGGAACTCTATCCGGGCGCTTAAAAACCTTGTCACCCTTCGACAAGCTCAGGGTGACAGAACGTTTTTTCTGTACGGCCTCCGTATCCTCTGTGGTGCTAAATCCCCCCGGCCCCCTTTACAAGGGGGAGGATTAAAAAAACATAGATTCTTCGTCGCTAACGCTCCTCAGAATGACAATATGTTATTATTTGTCATCCTGAACGAAGGGAAGGATCTATGTTTTATTTTTTAATGGTCCCGTCCCACTTCGACAGGCTCAGGGGGACATAAAAGGTGGAGTCTTCCAGTTACATTAAGGGAGGAGTAAAAAAATTCCCGCCAGGCTACAGCCGGCCCTCTTCCACGTCATAGACGTCGAACCAGACATAGACCGGTGGATACGGGGGCAGGGTTTCCCGGATGTACTCTTCGAGGTATTCCTGCGCATCGTCCGACATTTCGCTCAATCGCATGTCCCGCATTTTGTTGTTCCACCGGATGATCTCCAGCGGGTTCTTGATTTTCGATTGCGCCTTGAACCATTCCGCAAGCTCTTCGTCGGTCACACCCATTGCCACAAATTCCTTCATGTCCTCATGGTCGACCCCCGTGAACTCCTCCAGCTGACTGCATAACGAGCAGTACCAGTAATTATATTCCCCATTCATTCCCAAAAGGAGCGCGCGGCATTTATCCAGACAGCGGGCGAGAATGACGTATCCACCCAAAACCACCCGGGGGCTTCGCGGGGGTTCCTGGGTCAAATCCCTGGCTAGGCGTTGCAATTTTTCCTTATTCACAAACAGATCCCTTTTTATGAGAATTGATTTTAAATTTGCGACGACCGGAAAACGATCATTTTCTCCTCGGTCATCTCCAGCATCGCCGGCAGGATACCGCCGACACCCAGGCCCGAAGCTTTGCGTCCTGCGAACGGCATCCAGTCCACCCGAAAGGCCGTGTGATCGTTCACCATGACGGTGGCGGCGTGCAGGCGTTTTGCGGTGTCGAGGGCGGTATCGATGTTGCGGGTGAACACCGCGGCCTGAAACGAATAGGGAATCTGGTTGGCGCGGTCGATCGCATCCAGTCGATCCTTGAACGCATAAACGCAGATGACCGGCCCGAATATTTCCTCGCGCGACACCTTCACTGCTTCGGGAGGATTCAGAAGCACCGTCGGGGCATAGCAGGTGCGGCCGATTTTTTTGCCGCCGGTGAGCACCTTGGCGCCAGCGTCCCGCGCCTCCTCCACCCATTCGGCGACACGGTCCACTTCCCGCTCCAAAATGAGCGGGCCGACTTCCGTCGCCGCATCAGTGGGATCGCCCACCACCAGCTTGCCAGCGAGGTCGGTCAATCCCCCGGCGACGGCATCGACGATGGACTCATGCGCAAACACGCGTTGCACGGACACGCAGACCTGTCCCGCATGATAAAAGCCGCCCTTCGCCAGCAACGGCAACGCGTCTTTCACATCCGCATCCTCATCCATAATGACGGGAGCCGCGCCGCCGTGTTCCAGGGCGCAACGGGTTCCCGGCGCCAGTTTGGACCTCAGATGCCAGCCGACGTTGGCGGAACCGATGAAGGAAAAAAATGCGAGCCGGGGATCGGTCACCAGTTGTTCAGCCACCGCGTTGTCGCACACCAGGATTTGGCACCATTCTTCGGGAAGCCCGGCTTCGTACAAACAATTCACCAGACTGAAACAGGACAGCGGGGTGGTCAACGCCGGCTTCACGATCACCGGACACCCCGCCGCCACCGCCGGGACCACCTGGTGCACGATCAGGTTGAAGGGGTGATTGAACGCGCTGACCGCCGCCACCACGCCGATCGGCTCCCGCCGGGTATAGGCCATGCGGTTCATCGACGAAGCGGTCAGATTCATGGGAATCTCCCGCCCGGTCAGCCGGCTGATGGATTGTGCCGCTTCACGGATGCCCTGTACCGCGCGGTCCAGCTCGACGCGCGAATCGATCAGCGGTTTGCCGCCCTCTTCCGCCGCCTGCCGGGCAAATTTTTCCGCTTGGTCCTCGACCAGTTTGGCGGCCCTTTCTAAAATTTCAATGCGCTGGGGAACGGCAAGCGTGCGGTCCGGATTTTGTGTCAACAGGTGAGCTGTGGCCAAAGCGTGTTCCAACTTTTGGGCGTCGTCCCATTCGATCTCCGAAATCAGATGTCCGTCGAACGGGGAAAGGATTTTCAGTTTATCGGGCATCCACGCTCCTTGCGGAAATGTACTCTTTTATAAGATACAGGTAATGGCATTCAGTTCTTCGATCAACACCCGCTCGTTCTCGGAATAATCCACGGGCACCTCGATCAGATGAATCCCCGGCGCGTCCCGGCAGGTTTTGAGAAATCCGGCGAGCTGATCGGTCGTCTCCAAACGATGCCCCACGGCACCATAGGACCGGGCGTATTGCACAAAATCGGGATTGCCGTAATCCAGACCGAAATCCTTGAACCCCATTGCCGCCTGCTTCCATTTGATCATCCCGTAAGCGTTGTCGCGCAGAATGAGAACAGTGAGGTCCAGTTTCAACCGAACCGCCGTTTCCATTTCCTGTGAGTTCATCATGAAGCCGCCGTCGCCGCAAATAGCCATGACCTTTTTTTCGGGATGAACGATTTTCGCGGCCATGGCCGAGGGCAGTCCGGCCCCCATGGTGGCCAACGCGTTATCCAGCAACACCGTATTGGGGGAATAGGCCTTGTAATTCCGAGCGAACCAAATCTTGTAGATGCCGTTATCGAGGGTGATGATTCCGTCTTCGGGCATCACGTTCCGGATTTGCGCCACCAGATGCTGGGGAATGACTGGAAAGCGCGCGTCCCGGCTGCGTTCCTCCACATGAAGTTCGATTTCTTTCTTGACCCGTTCAAAATAACCGAAATCCCAATGCTCCTCTTTTTCAAGCCGGGCGGTCAATCCGTCAATACTCCCGGCGATATCGCCCACGACTTCCAACTGCGGGAAATACACCTCATCCACATGGGCGGAAAAATAATTGACGTGGATCACCTGTGCCCCCCTCACTTCCATGAAGAAAGGCGGTTTTTCGATCACGTCGTGGCCGACATTGATGATCAGATCGGCGCGGTCGATCGCGCAGTGCAGGTAATCCTTGTTTGAAAGGGCCGCCGTCCCCAGGAAGCGGGGATGCCGTTCATCCACTACCCCTTTACCCATCTGCGTGTTGAAAAAATAGAGGCCGGCTTTATCGATCAATTGCCGCAACGCCCGGCACGTTCGGTTGCGGTTGGCGCCCGCCCCGATCAAAAGGAGCGGCTGGGTGGCGGAACGGATCATGGCAACCGCCCGGTCGATCACCGCTTCATTCGCTTGCGGCCGCCGCGCATGCCTGACCGGATAAGGGCTGGCGGTACATTCCTCGGTGGCAATGTCCTCCGGCAATTCAAGATGGACGGCTCCCGGGCGTTCCTCCTGGGCCAGGCGTATGGCCTCGCGAACCAGCACGGGAATACTGTTGCCATGCACGATCTGTTTGGTGAATTTGGTGAGCGGACGCATCATCTCAACAACATCAATAATCTGAAAGAGCCCTTGCTTGCTTTTTTTGATGGGTTTCTGTCCGGAGATCATCAGGATGGGCATAGCGCCCAGTTGCGCGTATGCCGCGGCCGTCACGAAGTTGGTGGCTCCCGGTCCCAGCGTGGACAAACAAACCCCCACCTTACCCGTCAAGCGCCCGTAAGTCGCTGCCATGAAACCCGCCGCCTGTTCATGACGTGTCAGAATCTACTGAATGCTTGAAGTTCTTAACGATTCCAGAAAATCGAGGTTTTCTTCTCCGCGAACCCCGAAAATATATTTCACACCTTCCTGTTCGAGAGACCGGATAAAAAGATCAGACGCTTTCATGGCAAAATCCTCTTCCGCACAAGGCTGAACGCGAATCAACCGGCATTAAAAATGCTGACGTGGGTATTGTATAGGAAATATTTAAAACCTTACCAAATTAAGAATTAAACTCCAACCAGACCCAGGGTGACCACTTGGCTAGGGAGCTTGGTGGGTGCGGTGGAAGGCGGTCCAGATGTCACAGTGGCCGCGGGCGAAGGCTTCGAATCCCATCAGGCGGGGTTTCCATTCCGGTTTCAACAGACGGTAACATGCCTCCGCCACCGCCTCGTAGTATTCCCCCATCTTGCGCTCGATATCCCCGGAGCGGGACCGCCGCATGACGTCGCGGATATTGACCCGGCGGAGCGCCTCCTTGTTGGCACGCTTGGCCGCCAGGTAATAGTTCAGCACTTCCTCCATTTCACTGCGCGTGCCGGGACGGTACAGGTGCCCGGCGACGTAGGTGTCGAAATCCAGTTGCAGGGCGCGTTTCAATCCCACCACCTGGCCATAGATGTCGACCGTGACAAAATTCTTGAACGGCACCGCTTTCGGCGTGGCGACGTCGACGAACATCAGGATGCGTTTCTGCGGCAGGTAGATCATGATGTTGCCCTTGCCGTGTCCATCGCCGGGATAGATCAGTTCGACGCGTACCCCGCCCAGCTCGAGAACCGACTGTTCACCGAAGGTGATGTGCGGTACCGGCCGCGCCGGGTCCTTGTACCGCTGCAACAGTTTCTGCGTTTCCTTGTGCGCGACGATTTGCGTTCCTTCGGAAAACAGGGACGCATCGCCGATGTGGTCCAGGTGCGGATGGGAATAGATCATGATTTTGACCGGCAGGTCGGTCACCTCCCGGATGGCTTTCTGCAACAGCGGCCCAGCGCCACGAATAGGATCGACCAGGATCACCCCTTGTGGTGTGGCCACGAACAGGGTGTTGTAGATCCCGTTGGAAAAGAAATAAACGTCCTGCGCCAGCGCCTGCAGGAGATATCCTTTCGCGGGCAGAGGCGGGATCGCTTCGACGTAACCGTCAGGCACCCAGTCGGTCGAGGTGGCGAGTTGAACGCCTGCCGGCGGCGGGGTTCCGGCATCGCCGGCGGGGGCCGGTCCGGACACGCATCCGGCGCACGCCCAGAGGAGCAACACCCCTGAAATCCGCCAGGCATATCGGCGAAACGGATGGGTCTTGGAGAGGTTACACATTTGCAGTCCAATTTGTTACACTGTGCCCGCCCGGCGTAGCGTCGCCTCCTGCCCGGAGAGGGATCGGGCTGACCCTTTCAACAAAAAGAATGTCACGAGGCGCAATTCACGGTTTTTAATTTACCGGCGGCGGTTCGCCGACCGGGCCTTGCCCGGTCGCGCGGGTTTTATCCTTGTACAGGTTTGCCCATTAATATTCAATCCCTTTCCCATGGAGGCCTTTTATGAAGCATCTCGCACCCCTCTTTTCCGCAATGCTGATCACACTGGTCCTGGCCGGGTGCGGTACGTCGGGTAAAAATTTTCCGGTTCTGCATATCGGCGAGATCCAAAACGGCGTCACCACCCAGTCGCAGATCCTCGACTGGTTCAACCTGCCCTGGACGGAAGGGATGCGCAACGGCGATACCCTGTGGACGTACCAGTTCGACAGTTGGAGTGCCGTCGACGAGGGCAAATCCAAGGAACTGGTGATCCTGTTCGACCAGAAAAACGTCGTCAAGGCCTACCGCTACGCCTCCAATATGGATGAATAGGCCCCGCGTGCGCCCGGATCTTTTGCGACCCTGAGCCATGACCTCCTTCCAACTGTTCGTGTTCGATTTCGACGGCACGCTGGTCGACACTCAAAAGGACATCGTCGATTCGGTCAACCGCGCGCTCGCAGAACTGGGACTTGAAACGCGCGGCCGCGAAACCCTGTTCACCTTCATCGGCAAAGGCGTGAACCACCTGATGACCCGGGCGCTGGAAGGTACGGGATGCAGCGACGTGCCCCGCGCGGTCGACGCCTTCATGCGGCATTACGAAGAACACCTGATGGACCAGACCGATCTCTTCCCGAACTGCCGCGAGACCCTCGATCATTTTTCGGGCACACCCAAAACCATCCTGTCGAACAAACCCACCCGCTTCATCACCCGGATACTGGACGCCCTCGACTGCCGCACTCCGTTCGCAACCATCATCGGCGGCGACCTGATGGCGGTGAAAAAACCCGACCCCGCCGGCCTCCGCCACATCATGGAACAGCACCGGGTGCGCCCGGAGGAAACCCTCATGGTCGGCGACAGCCTGGTGGACATCGAAACCGGGAAACGGGCGGGAGTCCCCACCTGAGGCGTCACCTACGGCCACACCGGACGCGCCGCACTCGAAACCGTCCAACCTGACTGGATCATCGACGATCTGTCGGAAGTCAAACAGCACGTTCAATGATGCGCCAGGATGATGTCTTAAAACCCAGGCAAGGTGTTGGGCCAAGTCACGTTAACGCTCCCCTCCTTACCAAGAGCCTGTCCTGAGCCTGCCGAAGGGAACACAGATGAAACACAGATTCTTCGTCGTCTGTGCGGCTCCTCAGAATGACAGTTCCGGTTCTTATTGTCATTCTGAGTCCTTCGCTTCGCTCGAGGATAAACTCCGCGAAGAATCTGTGTTTATATTACCAGCGGAGGTACTCCGCCTCCCCCTTGTAAAGGGGGGCGGGGGATTCTTCCTTAAATCTGTTATCTTGTCATTTTTTATCCCTTACAGAGTGACAACCCTATCCCAAGGCCTCATTTGACTTTGTTTCAGGGACTGCCTACAATTGCCGATTCCCATGAATCCGAAAGAGATTAAAAGTATATACCTGATCGCCATTTGCGGGACCGGCATGGCCTCCCTCGCCGGGCTCCTGCAAAAGGCCGGGTACCGCGTGACCGGATCGGACGCCAACGTCTATCCCCCGATGAGCACCCTGCTGGCAAACGCCGGGATCGCAATCAAGCCCGGCTATCATAAAGAAAACATCACCGGCGAGATCGATCTGGTGGTCGTCGGCAACGCCGTGTCGAAGGACAATGAGGAAGTGCTGGCGGTGCAGGCGGCGGACATCCCGTATATCTCCCTGCCGCAGGCGCTCTCCCGGTTTTTCCTGGAGGGCCGGAAATCGCTGGTGGTCACCGGCACCCACGGCAAAACCACCACCGCCGCTCTCTTGAGCTGGGTGTTTGAGGCTTGCGGACAGAAACCCGGATTCATGGTCGGCGGCTGGCTCAAGAACTTCGACACCAATCACCAACGGCCCGGGGGCGACTGGTTCATCACCGAAGGCGACGAATACGACACCGCCTTTTTCGACAAGGGACCCAAGTTCCTGCATTACCGGCCCTACGCCGCGATATTGACGAGCATCGAGTTCGATCACGCCGATATCTTCCGGGATCTCGACCACATCAAGGAAGCGTTCCGGAAGTTTATGGGGATTATCGACCCCAAAGGTTTTCTTTTGGTTGAAATTTCCGATAAAAACACCAAAGATGTCGTTAACCACGCCCCATGCGAAGTGGAAACCTATGGGTTTTCAGACCAGGCCGACTGGCAGGTGGCCGATTACAAGTTCGAGGACGGCCACGGCCGGTTCACCCTGAACCATCACGGCCAAGAGGTCGGGCGGTTTCACCTGCCGATGATCGGGCGGCACAACGTGCTCAACGCCGCGGCGGCGGCGGCCCTGGCCCTCAAGTGTCGACTGCCGGCGGAGGCGGTCGCTGAGGGTCTCAAAAACTTTCAAGGGATCAAACGCCGGCAGGAAGTGGTGGGAGAAAAAAACGGGGTGACGGTGATCGACGATTTCGCGCATCACCCGACCGCCATCCACCTGACGCTGGAAGGGGCGAAAGACGCCTGGCCGGGTGGCCGCATCTGGGCGGTGTTCGAGCCGCGGTCCGCCACCTCGCGGCGCAAGGTGTTCGAGGATTCCCTGCCGGAAAGTTTTAAGCTGGCGGATAGGACCATCATCGCCGATCTGTTCGCGCCGGACAAAGTGAAGCCAGAGGAACGGCTCGATCCGAAAAAAGTGGTGGCGGCGATTAAGGAAAAAGGACGCGAAGCCTGGTTCTTCCCGAGGGTGGCGGAGATCGTCGATTTTATCGCCGAACATCAGCAACCGGGCGACGTGGTGATAATTATGTCCTCCGGCGGATTTGACGGCATTCACGAGAAACTGCTGGACCGTTTATAACATGACCACACTGGGACAACTCAAACTGGAACTTCTGCACCGGGGCGTGGCCTTCGCCAAAAACGTGCGGAGCGATGACCGCATCGCGCCGGGACTCTTCCCCGATGGCGACGGCCAGGGCCTCGTTCTGTCGCTGGCGGAAAACTTTTTCGTGCGCGCGCGGGTGAACCCGGACAAGAATGCGGCCTTCCTGATAAATATTGAAAAAGATCAAGTGGTGCTGGCAACGGAAACCGGGCCGCTGGAGATCGGCGTCATTCCCGCGCCCGGATTTCTGAAGGACCGGGAAGCCCCCCGTAACCCGGCGTCGGCTTTCATTCAACTCGACGGCTACTGCCTCAACCTCAACCTGTACCTGGAGGCCGACACGCGCCAGCTGAACCTGAGCCTGGAAGACACCATCCACCTGGTCCGCGCCGCGTTTCAGGAAGGTGCGGCCGACCTGGTGCAACTCAATATGGAACATTGCGTGGAAAAGGACCGGGGGTTTTCCCGCCTCGCGCCTTTGGTGCAGAGCATCAAGAAAAATTTCCGGACGTTTGTCGCCCTGCGAGGATTCCCGCCCGACGATCTCTGGATGATCGATTCGTTTTACGCGGCGGGGGTGGACCTGATCACCTTCCCGCTCGAACAATACGCGGCAGACGGTGGCGTACAACCCGCCCTCCCCGCCAAGCGGGGAACCAAGGCGCTGGAATACGCGGCGGGGGTGTTCGGCGCCGGCACCGTGTCCACCGAGCTGGCGCTGGACCGGAACCACCCGCCACCGCTGCTGGAAAAAATCACCGCCCTGTCGAAACAGGGCATCCTGCCGCTGATCCGGATTCCGGAACGCGGCTTGCATCTGCCGGACGAACTGCAGGAATTGAGGCATGTGGCGGGCCACCTGCACCAAACCGCCCAGCAGGAAAAACTCAACTTGAAATGGCTGTACCCGGCAGGGAGCTGGATCAGCCCGCTGGATGCGTCTTTTTACACCGACCCGCCGAAAACCGCGAAACTCGCCCAACGGCCGGTGTATCAGTCGACACTCGGCAAAACCGCGTCGGAGGGATTCGCGGCCCTGCGCCGCAAACTGCGTATCAAAAACGTCAGCGACTCCTACGAATCCGCCGGGCTCTGACCCGGATTTTCCTGTAAGCTTTCCTCCCGCCACCCGACCCCTATCTAACGGATTTTACCGGCAAGTCCCGTTCCCGGTTGAACTTCAATCCCCCTTTCTGATAGGCTGACGTTATGAATTTTGCACCGCACATCCCGATTCCGGAAAACGAGCCGCAGATCGCGAAAATCCCCGAAGTGCCGATGGTGGGGCTCGATACGCTGTGGCTCCAGATCGGCGGTACGGTGTGCAACCTGACCTGCACCCACTGCTTCATCAGTTGCACGCCGCAAAACCATAACCATCCGCTGATGAAGCTGGCCCAGGTCCAAAAGCATCTGGAGGAATCGAAGCATCTTGGCATCCAGGATTATTACATCACCGGCGGCGAGGTGTTTCTCAATCCGGAGCTGTTTGAAATTTACGAAGCGATTCTCCAATACGGCCCCTGCACCACGCTGACCAACGGCATGCTCATCAGCAGGGAAAAAGCGCAACGCCTGGCGGAACTCCAGGCCCGCGCCAAAAACAAGTTGCATTTCCGGGTCAGCCTCGACAGCCTGGACCCGGAGGAGAACGATGCCATCCGCGGCCGCAACGCCTTCAAACTGGCTCTGCGCGGTATCCGTTACCTGGCGGAGGCGGGGTTTTCCGCTCACCTGACCATGGTGCGCAGTTGGGACGACGAAGACGATCCCACCATGGAAACCAAAGCCCTGGCGTTCATGCGGGAGCAAGGCGTGCCCCACCCGCAGGTCAAGTTTCTGCCGGGGTTTATGATGGGGGAGTTGGCCGTGACCGAAAGGGAATACCATCCCAACGAGCGCGTCACCGAAAAATGTTTCGAGAATTTTGCGATCACCAACCTGCAATGCTCTTCCTCGCGCATGGTGACCGCCAAGGGCGTGTACGTGTGCCCGATCCTGATCGAAGAAGACCAGGCGCGCATGGGCGACACCGTCGAAGAGACCCTGCGCCCCTTCCCTCTGTATCATTCCGCGTGCTATACTTGTAGAGTTTCCGGCATGAGCTGTAAAAGCTGACAACCTCCGGCTGAGGGAACGCTTTTGAAAGAAACTCAAGTTCAACCTTCGACAGAGCATGTCCTGAGCTTGACGATGGGCTCAGGGTGACAGGAAAATTCCGATCATGGCAAATACTTACTCCACAATGGTGCCGCTGGGCACTCCGGCGCCGGATTTCAGCCTGCCCGGCACCGACGGCAAAACTTATTCCCCGTCCAACTTTGGCAACAAAAATGTCCTGGTCATCATTTTCATGTGCAACCACTGCCCTTACGTGAAAGCCGTGCTGAGGCGCCTGATCAACCTGCAAAATGAATACGCGGAGCGGTCGGTGCAGCTGGTGGGCATCAACGTCAACGATACAAAAAAATATCCCGAAGATTCGCTGGAGAAAATGAAGGAACTCGCCGAGAAAAAACAGCTTCCCTTTCCTTACCTGTTCGATGAATCTCAGGAATCCGCTAAGGCTTATGACGCTGTCTGTACGCCGGACATTTTTGTTTACGGAATCGAGCGGTCTCTGAAGTACCGGGGCCGGGTCGACGACAACTGGCAGCATCCGGACGAGATCACCCGCCATGATTTGAAGGACGCCATCGAAGCCATCCTCACCGACCAACCGGTCAACGACGACCAAGTCTCCTCCATGGGCTGTTCCATCAAGTGGAAAGAATAATTTCTCAGGGTAGGGATCAACCGTTCAGACTTCCTTGGTTTCGCTTCCGAACAGGTTAAGCTGAATGGGCTGGTGCTCCTTGCCGTCCACCGCCACCGCGTAATCACCGTCGAAGCAGGCCGCGCAGTAAGTGGACCGGTCATCCGCCATGGTTTCCATCATGTTTTCGATGTTGAGGTATTCCAGCGAATCGGCGGTGACGAACCGGCAGGTCTCCTCCAGCGTGTGCTTGGAGGCGATGAGTTCTTCGCGGTCCGGGGTGTCGATGCCGTAATAGCAGGAAAACAGTGTGGGCGGTGAACTGATGCGGACATGCACTTCCTTGGCCCCCGCATCCCGCACCATCTTGACGATTTTGCGGCTGGTGGTGCCCCGAACGATTGAATCGTCGATGATGATCACCCGCTTGCCTTTGATGATTTCCTTGACGGCGTTCAGTTTCACCTTCACACCGAAATGCCGGATCTGGGATTTCGGTTCGATGAAGGTCCGTCCCACGTAATGGTTGCGGATCAGCCCCATCTCATACGGAATGCCCGACTCCTCGGAATACCCGAGCGCGGAGATGTTGCCCGAGTCGGGAACGGGAACCACCAGATCGGCCTCCACCGGCGCCTGTTTGGCCAGCGCCACGCCCATTCGCTTGCGTACGGTGTAGACATTCTCGCCGAACAGGAAGCTGTCCGGCCGCGCGAAATAAATGTGCTCAAAAATACATCGTCGGACACTCACCCGCCGGAACGGGAAAAACGATTTCAGACCGTTTTCGTTGATCAGCAACACTTCGCCGGGTTCGATCTCGCGGATGAACTCCGCTTCGATCAGATCCATGACACAGGATTCCGACGCCACGATATACGCCCCGTCCAGTTTACCGAGGCACAGCGGACGAAACCCGAAGGGATCGCGCGCGGCGACGATTTCATTCTCCGTCATCAACGCCAGCGAATACGCCCCGCTGACCGCCAGCAGGGCCTCCACCACCCGCTCGACGAACGTTTCGGATTGCGAATGCGCGATCAGATGAACGATCACTTCGCTGTCGTTGGTGGATTGGAAAATCGCACCTTCTTCGACGAGGCCTTCGCGGATCATGTCGGCGTTGACGAGATTGCCGTTATGGGCCAGGGCCAGCGAGCCCTTCGCGTAATTGATCAGGCAAGGCTGGGCGTTCAGGATCTTGCTTTCACCGGTGGTGGAATAACGGTTGTGAGCCAGCGACATACGGCCGGGCAGACGCTTGATGCGCTTGGTATTGAATACATCAGCCACCAGCCCCATGCCGACTTCCCGGTACATCTGACCGTTGTCAGTGGAGGTGATCCCGGCGCTCTCCTGTCCCCGGTGCTGGAGCGCGTACAACCCCAGATACGCCAGATTGGCTGCCTCCGGATGGCCGTACACCGCCACCACCCCGCACTCCTCGTGAAATTTATCGTTATCCGGCCACTCGATTTCCATAAAGTCCCAAGGAATGCTTCCAGATATCTTCCAACGTCAGGATATCTTCGTTGATGAATTCGTTCCCGTCGATTTTGATTTGAAACTTCGAACCCCCCGCGGTTCCCACAACGGCAAACGGCACGCCCGCCTGTTTTGCCAGCGATTCGATGGACGGCAATGCGTCTTCGGAAAATGAAATCACGATGCGCGACTGGGATTCCCCGAACAACAGCGCGTCGGCACGCATTCCGCCGCTCAATACCAGGTCCGCCCCCAGCGGCTTCGGTCCGGTGAAACAGGACTCGGCAAGGGCCACCGCCAGCCCGCCTTCGGAACAATCGTGCGCCGAGCGGATCAACCGTTGGCGGATCAAATCCAGGCACAGCCGCTGAACCGCCCGTTCGGTTTTCGGGTCCAACTGCGGTGGCCGGCCGCGGCACTCGTTCCAGAACAGTTTCTGATATTCACTGCCACCCAACTCCTCCAAAGTCGACCCCAGCAGGCCAATGCGATGCCCTGCCTGCTTAAACCCCTGGGTGCAATGGAGCGACCAGTCTTCCATCAAACCCACCACGGCAATGGTCGGCGTCGGATAAATGGCTTCGCCTTTCGTCTCATTATAGAGACTGACATTGCCACTGACCACCGGAATATCAAAGAAACGGCACAAATCGCCCAGCCCGCGCACCGCCTCCTGGAACTGCCACATGATCTCCGGGTTCTCCGGATTGCCAAAGTTGAGGCAGTTGGTGACGCCCACCGGCTCCGCGCCGGAACACGCCACGTTACGGCAGGCTTCCGCCACGGCGATCTGTGCCCCGGTATACGGGTCGAGGTAGCCGTAGCGCGGATTGCAATCCACCGACAGAGAGAGTGCCTTGCGGGTCTCCGGCACTCTCAGCACCGCCGCATCCGACCCCGGCAGAACCAGCGTGTTGAGCCGCACCATGTGGTCATATTGCTCATATACATACTGCTTGGAGGCGATGGTGGGCGAAGCCAGCAATCGCTTCAACGCCTCGTCCCCCCGTTCCGGGATTTCCTTTGACGACAGGTCCAGCTTTCCCACCTCGGACAAATACGCAGGTTTTTGCGTCGGGCGGTCGCATTTCAGCGCCCCGGTCACCACGGTTTTGATGGGCAGGTTCACCACCTCCGCCCCGTTTTCCCGGGCGCGGAAAATACCGTCGTCGGTCACCCGCCCGATCACCGCCACATCGAGGTCCCACTTTTTAAAAATAGCGAGCGCGTCGTCTTCATGGCCCTTCTCGACCACGAACAGCATGCGCTCCTGCGATTCGGACAGCATGATCTCGTAGGCGTTCATGCCCGATTCGCGCCGGGGCACGGCGTCGAGGTCGAGCTCGATGCCCATGCCGGCGCGTTCCGCCATCTCAAACGAGGACGACGACAAGCCCGCCGCGCCCATGTCCTGCACGCCGACGACCCAGTCCTCTTTCATGATTTCGAGACAGGCCTCCAATAATAACTTTTCGGTAAACGGGTCGCCGACCTGAACCGTTGGGCGTTTTTCCTCGGTGGCGTCGTCGAACTCCGCCGAGGCCATGCTGGCGCCGTGGATGCCGTCGCGTCCGGTTTTGGAACCGACATACAACACCGCGTTGCCGACCCCCGACGCCTTGCCGAGAAATATCCGGTCGGCTTTGGCAAGCCCCAGACAGAACACATTGACCAGAATGTTGCCTTTGTAGCAGGCGTCGAAATAGATATCGCCGCCGACGGTCGGCACGCCGACGCAGTTGCCGTAATCGGCGATGCCCTTCACCACCCCGTTCAACAGGTACCGGGTTTTTTCATGATCGAGGTCGCCGAAGCGGAGCGAGTCGAGCAGGGCAATCGGACGCGCGCCCATGGTGAACACGTCGCGCATGATGCCGCCGACCCCCGTCGCCGCACCCTGATGCGGCTCGATGAACGACGGATGGTTGTGGCTTTCGATTTTGAACACCGCCGCCAGCCCGTCGCCGATGTCCACCACCCCGGCGTTCTCGCCCGGGCCCTGGATCACGCGCGGACCCTCGGTGGGCAGCGTCTTGAGGTGCGGGCGCGAACTTTTGTAACTGCAATGCTCGCTCCACATGGCCGAAAAAATCCCCAGCTCGACCAGGTTCGGGTCGCGTCCCAGCAACTCCTGAATGCGGGCGTACTCCTCCGGCGACAGGCCGTGCTCGGCCACCATTTCCGGCGTGATGGGGATGGGAGTGGAAGCGGTCATGAAGGCGTCAAACTCGATTGAATGAGGGAGTTGAAAATCGTCTGACCGTCCACCTCCGGCCACAGGGGATCGGCACAGCGTTCCGGATGCGGCATCATGCCAATCACGTTTTTG
>SMUZ01048106.1_pt1 | contig 17394 bp, 14 predicted proteins | sample 2456421 | NCBI WGS metagenome assembly SMUZ01 (sample SAMN11095932, study PRJNA526329) | marine sediment metagenome | biome: Marine sediment; feature: Surficial sediment; material: Deep marine sediment; isolation source: Hadal surficial sediment | place: Pacific Ocean | collected 2014-11 | depth... | reverse complement strand
TATTTTCCCAAGCGAACGGATCTATCGGTGCATTCACAGGCGCATCTAAACAAGATAGCGCGTCGGCTTAACGAACGACCACGAAAAACGTTAGGCTTCCGTACACCGGCAGAACGATTTGCTGCATGTGTTGCGTCGATCGGTTGAAAAGGCAGCCATAAGCGGACGTCGCTGATATACGAAGGAAAGTTAAAGTAATTTCTAGAATAGGGATTGTTGGGCAGAGTCAAGCCAGCTAAAGCGCTGGAAGAGGATCTTCAAAACGATGCCGATTGCTATACTGATCAGTCAAGCGTCGGCACCGTCACTCGTCCGACGTTCGCCGTGAGAGTCAGTAGGAGCCGCATAGAAATGAGCACGAATCGGTCAGCATGCACTTTGGTCTCTGCAGTCATCGGAGCGATCGGTGCGAATCTCGCCGCGGCGCAATCCATTTCCGAAACTGCGGCAGGCGTTTCGACCGTTCGAATCGAGTCGACCGGCCAGCACTACACGCCGAGACAGAGCACCACGCCGGATGGGGTGTCCAGGCATACCTCGGATTACGAACTGACGGTTGTGTGGGAGCCGGGCGCATGGAGAGCGCGAGAAGAATGGGACATACATACCGTCTACCCGGTATTTGGCGATTTGAGCTTTACGATGACCTACCACGAGCCCTTTGGTTTGACGGCGGGACAGGATAGCCGGGCACCTTCCCCCGCGACGAGGCCCATGAGCGGGGCCCGCATTGGCGCCAACTTCAAAGAGCTGTGGCTGACCAATCCGTTGATTCTAGCCGCCCATGCAGAAACCGTGGCCGGGGCGGAGTTCGTCGTCAACGGCAGGCACTATGAACGGATGAGTCTGTTCGCTCATGATACGCAGTGGAATATGATCATCGATCAGAGCAGCGGCCTGCCGGTGGAAGTCGCGACGATCGAAATCGACCCTCACAAAGGCGGGACGGAGAACAAGGTGCTGTTCTCGGACTGGCGGGAGGTCTCCGGCATTCCGTTTCCTTTTCAGGTGGAGCAATTCCTGGACGACAAGTTGCTCCGACGGGAGACCCGCAGATCCATCACCGTGAATGCCGGAATGGAGCTCGGGATATCCGAGGATCTGCAAGAGACGGACGAAAGCTTGCGTGAGTGGGGTTGGTCCATGTCTCACTTCTTTCTGGCGAGGGCAGGTCTCGGCGCACCGCAAGATTATCCCGAGACCCATACCGTCTCCCTTCTCGAGGTCGGAGACGATATCTATCAGGTCCAGGGGGGCGGCAGCTCAAACAACCTGTTGGTCGTAGGCCCGGACGGTTTAGCCATCGTCGATGCGCCGTGGTTCCCCGAACGCTCCCAGGCCGTGCTTGAGTATCTCGCCGACCGTTGGCCGGGGAAGCCGCTTAAATATGTGATCTTGACTCATCACCACATCGACCATTCGGGAGGCGTTGGGGGCTATGTGCGGGCTGGCGCCACGTTGGTGACGAGCCAAGACAATGTGTCGTTTTTTACGAGCGCGCTCGAGCGCGCCGGTCAAAGCGCCGCCTCCGTCATCGCAGTCGGACAACGTGCCACGCTCGAGGCGATCGGCCGGCGGATCGAGGTCTATAACATCGTCAACAGCCACGCCGACGGGACAATTGCGGCCTATGTGCCTGACGCGCGATTGGTATTTTCGACCGATCTGTTTTCACCCGGCAGGCCGCGAAGAGGCGGAGTCGAGGCTCTATGGATCTCAGAGCTTGTGGCGTCGATCAGGTTTCACGGGATCGAGGTCGAGCGATACGTCGGTGGTCATGGCACAGGATACGGGCATCCTGATGACGACTGAAGGGACATGCCGGATGCCAGGGTAGGGACCGCTGCAACACCGCGTCGGTCACGCGAGAACGTAGCGTCATCTACTCGATGATCTCGAGTCGATGACTGAAGTAGCCTCTCCAACTCTCTGGTAACGCAGACGTCGCCACAGCCTTCTTCAGCAGCTCCGCGTCGTCTTTGGCGGTCGTATAGAGCCGGGTCACGTCTGCCACTTTCAGTTGTTGCGGGTCTGTGCTAAGTGGCTCGAACACATCTCCTGCCTGCACGACTCCCTCCTGCTCGACACCAAAATAGAACCCCGATCTCTGACTTTGCAAAAACTGCTTCACTATATCCACCCGCCCGAATCGTATGGCGAGCTTGAAACACGGCATCCGCGGCTCCGTTACGACGAGGCGTGCCGTCCCGAGCTGGAAGACGTCGCCAATGTAAACGGACTCCTCCTCCAAACCTTCCGTCGTAAAGTTCTCGCCGAACATTCCCCAATCCAACTCCATATCGGGTAGCTCCGAGCGCCAGAAGGCATAGTGTTCGGATGGGTAGGCGTAGACTACCTTGGTGGGACCACCATGGACCGACAGGTCGGCTTGCTTATCCCCCTCGAGATTAAGTCGACGTAGCGGAACTGGCCCAGAAACAGGCTGCTTAAAAATTGCGGTGGAGACCGCCCCGCCTTTCCACTCCACCTCACGTGGAAGACCGACGCTAATCGAGAGAACTTTCACGGTATGGCGCGAAGTTCTTTATCAGAATCTTCGGTTCAACCCCGTATTGCCCATCACGATGAAAAAGAGGGCGATCAGGAGCAACACCACCTGAAATTCCATCCCCCCAGCGGGGAACCCGTCGGCAGGGAGGAAGTTCCATCGACCCCAGTGCACCATGACGATGGCACCGATCATAACGGGCACGATAGCAAGCCCCGCCAATCGCGTGATCAAGTCGTTGGTGAATGCCCCGACGAGAATCCCAACGCCCCCCGCTATCTCCGCGAGAGTCACCAGGACGGCGACAGGGGTGGAAAGACCCACCATCTGGGAGAACGCTCCGAGGTCCATGACCTTGACCACGCCATGGTAAATAAACACGCTCGCGAGACTAATGCGCAATAGCCAGTGAGCATGTGATTTCAGGGCATCCAATGTGCGATGCATCTTCAGTTCTCCTTGATGTTGATTCCGCTAGCAGACCTATCACTATTCCGCAACGCATTCGACAGCTTCGTCGGTGGTCCATACCGCGAACACTTGAGTAGAGCGAGTGCGGTAGATGGCCATGGCATTCTCCTCGTTGATTTTTCTTATCGAACAGCAAGGCCAGCCGTTCCGATCATGAACCCCGGGCCGTACCCGGTCAAGCGATGAGAGTCGTTTTACTAATCGGTTTGCAATACTAAGGATCGCCCTACCCCACTCAGACGGAGTATCATCGACCTTACTAACAAGAACGAATTCAGCCATAGGGGACTTCAACATGGCACGCAGTTTCGATGCGATCATTATCGGCACCGGCCAGTCTGGTCCCGCGCTGGCGGGCCGAATGAGTCAGGAGGGCCTCAGCGTGGCGATCATCGAGCGCGATCGTGTCGGGGGTACTTGCGTGAATGTCGGGTGTACGCCGACGAAGACCATGGTCGGTAGCGCACGCGTAGCCGCATTCGCACGGCGTGCAAAAGAATTCGGAATCATAATTGACGGCGCTATCCGCACGGACATGAAGTTGGTCAAGGCACGCAAGGATAAAGTCGCCGGCGACTCGAATCGAAGCGTCACTCAATGGCTTGAGGGTATGGATAACGTTGAGTTGATTCGTGGGCACGCTCGCTTCGTCAAGCCCCACGCGGTCACCGTCAACGGAAACGTGTTGGAGGCGGACAAGATCATTATAAACGTGGGCGCAAGGCCGCGGATACCTGACTGGTCCAGCCTGGACGAAGTCCCGTATCTTACGAGTTCATCCGTAATGGAAATCGAGCAGGTGCCCGAACACCTGATCATCATCGGCGGCAGTTATATCGGTCTGGAGTTCGCGCAGATGTATCGTCGATTCGGCAGCCGCGTGACGGTGGTGGAAACGCACGACAGGGTGATTGCGCGCGATGACGAAGACGTCTCAAGCGCCGTCCAGGAAATTCTAGAAGAAGAAGGTGTTCGATTCAGGATGAACGCCGAGTGTCTCGCAGTCCGTGCGCACGCTGAGGGTGTGGCCGTTCAGGTAAGGTGTGACGACCCCCCGGAAGAGGAGATCGGCACACATTTGCTGCTTGCCGTCGGGCGCGTGCCCAATTCCGACGATCTCGGCCTGGAGGAGACTGGCATCGAAACGAACCAGTTCGGCTACATCGAAGTAGACGAATTCTTGTGCACCAGTGAACCGGATGTCTGGGCCATCGGTGACGTGAACGGCCGCGGGGCCTTCACGCACACCTCTTACAACGACTACGAGATCGTCGCGGCCAATCTATTCGACGACGATCCCCGCATCGTGTTGGACCGCATCGTCTGTTTCGGGCTCTTCATCGACCCGCCTCTCGGGCGCGTTGGCATGACCGAGCGGGAAGTGCGGGCATCGGGGCGGCGGGCGTTAATGGGTAAACGCATGATGACGCGTGTCAGCCGCGCACGGGAATTCGGGGAGACGCATGGGTTCATCAAGATTCTCGTGGATGCCGACACCGAGGAAATCCTCGGGGCTGCCATTCTGGGCCTGAATGGCGACGAAGCGGTACATTCTCTACTCGACGTGATGTATGCGAAGCAGCCTTACACCGTCATCTCTCGAGCCGTTCATATCCATCCGACCGTTTCTGAGCTGATCCCCACCGTACTGCAGGAATTGTCGCCTCTCTAACGGAGTCGAACCATGCGCGTCGCTGACCTGATCCTCGACATTCTTGCCGCGCACGGCGTTCGCGACGTCTTCGGTGTCCCCGGCGACGCCATCAACGACATCACCTACGCACTCAAGAAACGCGATGATATGCGCTTCATCCTCGTGCGGCATGAAGAGGCCGGGGCCTTCATGGCGTCAGCTCAAGCGAAACTCTCCGGCCGGCTGGCAGCGTGCGTCGGCACGTCGGGCCCGGGGGCGATCCACCTCTTGAACGGACTCTATGACGCGAAGCTCGATCACGCACCGGTCATCGCCATTACCGGACAGATTCCAACTCAGTATATCGGCACGGGTTATCACCAAGAGGTCGATCTCGAGGGGCTCTTCTCGGATGTCGCCGAGTATTCGAAGACGATCATGACCGAGGATCAGCTTCCCGGCCTCGTGCTGGAAGCCTGCAAGGCGGCCATCGCCGCGCCCGGCGTCGCGCATCTCTCGCTCCCCACTGACGTTGCAGGACGCCAGATAAAACCAGAGCGGTGCGACTTCGCCATCGGCTCCGAGAAAGGCGAGACTCGCCCGTGCGACCCCTCGCTCGACGAAGCCGTGGGTCTCATCGACGAGGCCGAGGATATCGCAATCCTTGCCGGCATCGGCGCGGCGGGCGCGCGGGCTGAATTGCTTGCGCTCTCCGAACGGCTCAACGCGCCGATCGCTCGCACGCTAAGGGCCAAAGACTTTATCGACGAAGATGTCGAAGCGTGCATCGGTGGCCTGGGCCTCCTCGGTGGTGTTCCAGCCTCGGACGCAATGGACAACTGCGACCTGCTCCTGATCGTCGGCGCAGACTATCCGTATAAGAGCTTCTACCCGAAGAAAGCCAAAATCATTCAGATCGAGCCCACGCCTGCACGTATGGGGCGACGAGCGGCTGTGGATGCGCCTTTGCGCGGACACGCCAGGCCGACGCTCGAGGCCCTGCTCGACCGCGTAAGCGCGAAGGACTCCACTCAGTTCTATCGGTCGATGCAGGACGCGAAACGCCGCTGGCGTAAGGCCCAACAGAAAACTGAAACATCGGACGCGAAGCCGATCAAGCCACAGCGGCTTGTCGCAGAGATCGCCGCCGCCGCCCCCGACGACGCGATCTTTATCTGTGACACCGGAACCAGCACGGCTTGGACCGCCCGGCATCTACCCGTCGGCGAGCAGCAGCGCTATACGCTGTCCTCTTCGCTCGCGTCAATGGCATTTGCCCTGCCCGGCGCTATCGGCGCCCAACTTCTTTATCCTGACAGAAAAGTGATCGCCATCGCCGGCGACGGTGGCTTCGCCATGTTGATGGCCGACTTCGTGACGGCCACCCGCTACGGGCTACCCATCGTTTGCGTCGTGCTGAATAACGACAAGCTTGGCTTCATCGCGTTCGAGCAGGAAGCGAAGGGCCTGCCCGAGCACTCCATCGATCTTCTCAACCCGGACTTCGTCGCCTTCGCGCACGCTTGCGGCGGAGTTGGCTTTCGCGTCGAGGAGCCTGCAGAGATTTCGACCGCGCTCGAGAAGGCATTGGCGTCGAAGAAACCGTCTCTGCTCGACGTCAGGATTGACCCCAAGGAACTCATCATTCCGCCGAGGATTACGCTCGAACAGGCGGCAAACTTCGGGCTGGCAAAGGTAAAGGAATTTCTCAGCTAATCGATGTGAGCCCATATTTCGAATACCAGAGAGATGATGCCTGTCCTGGCACTTAGAGCACGGGCCGGCCTACATGACTTCCAACCGGGTTCTCGTAACCTACTTCACGATCGCTGGACTCTACACACTGGCGGCTGCGTTTATTTGGGGCGTCAACACGCTGTTCCTGTTAGACGCCGGCCTCGACATCTTCCAGGTTTTCATCGCGAACGCCGCCTTTACTGCTGGCTCGGTTTTGTTCGAACTCCCGACGGGCGTACTTGCAGACAGCCGCGGCCGACGAGTTTCCTTTCTTCTAAGCGTAGGCATCCTGTTCGTGACGACGCTGGCGTATGTCGGCGTCGCGGAACTTGGGGGCGGAGTCATCTGGTTCTCCTCGGTATCCGTTCTCATGGGCCTGGGCTTCACGTTCTACTCCGGCGCCGTTGAGGCTTGGCTGGTAGATGCTCTTAACGAGACCGGCTATCGCGGCTCTCTCGATCGGGTCTTCGCCAGAGGCTCGATGGTCACCAGCGGTGCGATGCTGCTCGGCACCGTGGGCGGTGGACTCCTGGGCACCGTGGACTTGTCACTCCCGTACGCGCTCAGAGCCGTCATGCTGGCGGGGGTGTTTGGTGTAGCGTACTTCACGATGCACGATCTGGGCTTCACGCCTAGCGCTTCCAGGCTCTCGGATCTTCCCAGGGAGATGCGTCAACTCACCCGGACGACTGTGCGGTTCGGCTGGGATCAACCATCGATTCGGTTGTTGACAACATACTCCTTCATCTCCTGGGGGTTCATGACATGGGCCTACTATGCCTGGCAGCCGCACTTCTTGGATCTGTTGGGTAACGATGCCGTATGGGTGGCAGGCATCATTGCCGCACTGATCTCCCTGTCTATGGTGATGGGCAACGCGCTGGTCGATCGGTTGAGTCAATACTGCGGCAGGCGCAGTACGTTACTGCTCTGGGCCGCCGGAATACAAACGGTGGCCGCGATCGCCATTGGGCTCACGAGTTCGTTCTGGCTCGCGGTAGCACTGTTTCTGATCGTCGCGGCGACTCTCGGCGTCTCGGGACCCGTGAAGCAAGCGTTTCTTCACCAGTTGATCCCGGCCCGACAGCGGGCTTCGGTCATTTCCTTTGACTCGATGATGGCCAGCGCGGGAGGGACATGCGGCCAGTCAGCGCTAGGTTACCTCTCTCGTACGGCGTCGATCCAAGACGCGTTCGTCGCCGGTGGCATCGCGACGTTGATGTCGCTACCGATACTCACGTTGCTCAGGCACCGGTCCGGCCCCGCGGACGTATTTGCTGGAGAGAAGGTAGGTCCAGGTAAGAGTTGTGCGCCCTATGGCATACCCGCGATCAGCCATCTTGCTGCGGGTTCAGCCCCAGAGCCTACTCCGGCCGGTTCTGCTCAGGCGCGTTAGTGCGGCGGACGTCACCGATCGAAATATCGTTGTAGCTCCGTCGAATCCTCGGTTCGGGTCATCGCCAGCATCAGCAGGACCCGTGCTTTCTGCGGGCTCAGATTGTCTGCCTCGACGCACCCCAACTCTAAAAGTTCGATGTGGATCGCATACACCGGGACTATTCGGCCCGTGGGGACGCGTGTGCTCAGAACAACCGGGATCCCTCGCGCTCGCACCTCCCGGATCGCCTCCAGGGTCCGAGAACTCACGTGGCCCAGTCCGACCCCCTCGATCACGAGCCCGTTCAGCTGTCCATCCTCCAGGAGCAAACGAATCAGCCGGCCGTCGGAACCGGCATATTGGGTCACGATATCCACACGCCCGAGCCGATCGCCGTCTCGAAGCGGGATCGTCTGCCGGCGAAGCGGCGCTCGATAGAAGCGCACGGCCTCGAGATCCGCGACGCCGAGCGCCCCGAAGTCGAGCGTCTTGAACGTCTCGACGTCGAGCGTGTTGGTCTTCGTCACATCGCGCGCCGCGTTGATCTGGCCGTTCATGACGACCAGAGTTCCCATGCCGATGGCCTCCTCGGACACTGCTACACGCACGGCATTGAGCAGGTTGCGGGGTCCATCGGTGTCGAAGAACGTGGGAGCGCGCTGCGCTCCGACAACGACGACGGGCTTGTCGCTGGTCACGGTCAGATCCAGGAAATAGGCGGTCTCCTCCAGCGTGTCGGTTCCGTGAGTCACGACCACGCCGGCGATGTCTGGCGATGCCAGCAGCTCGTTCGCACGGCTGGCGAGCGTTCGCCAGATCTCGGGGGTCATGTTCCGACTGCCTACGTTCGCGATCTGCTCTACGCTCACGCGCGCCACCGCGCTCAGGCCGGGTACCGCCTGGACGAGCTCCTCGCCTGAGAGTTGCGGCGTCAGCCCACCGGCATCGGGATCGTATTGGCTCGCGATCGTCCCGCCGGTTGCAAGGACGACCACTCTGGGAAGCGCGTTTGGTTCCTGCCCCGTCGCGACCGCTGCCAGGCCGAGCCCGATACACGCCCAGGCCGCGGTCTTCCAACTAGTGCTCATCCTGATCCCCCTAATGACTGACTCTGAATGCACAGGCCACCACGCTTCGATGTCCGTATTCTGCCCGTCGGTCACTCTCATAGCATGCCTACGCCTGCAGTTTAGCTGTCAACGATCGTCTGCTATCGGCCGAGAGTAGACGTCGCCGAAATAAGAAGGATAGCTCAAGTGACTCCTCGGCCGCAGGGAACATAGAAGATGCCTTTGACCTCGAAGACATCCACTTCCTCGTTGCCATCGACACCGTTGAGCTCCGTCAAACCAACGATGGTTCGGTTCGGATAGGGGCCATCGCCGTATATCTCCTGGCGGATTTCGTTGTCGAGCCGCCGGATCGTCAAGAATTCAGCCGAGGGATGAGGGGCATCCGTTCGGATGAACACCGTGGTCTCGATCAGATCCTCGGGCTGCGCGCCCGCGTCGGCGGCTATGAAGAACATGTTCGTGTAGGCCTGCTGAACCCGCTCCCTGAGATCGAGCACGATCTCGTTCGTATCGGGATCGATGCCGCGCATGCCGGAGATGAAGATGTACGGACCCGCCTTCGTTCCGAGCCCCCATTGGGCCGTGGGCTGGATCGCCCCGGGCGGATCGAGCCGCTCGAGCGCGCCAAAGCACGACCGAGGCGCTGTTTCACACGCCGACAACGCAGTCAGCATCACAGCGCTGAAGACCAAGAAAATCGCTTTCATGGATAGCAAGGTATTACGGGGCCGTCCTCGGCACGCTAATCGGTGGGCGCACCCGACAAGTGGTATTCATTCCCTACCGTCTCGCTCGGGCGGACCTGCAACGTCTTACCATCGGAAAATTCGACGCGCACGATGCTCCCGACGGGATTGCCGTTCCTGGCCGGTCGCAGAGTAACCGTCACCTCATCCCCGGGCTTCAGGTCGCTCTTTCTCCAACCGGCGTCAATCATGTTCGCAGGAGCCTGCGTCTCCGTTACCCATCGTACAATCTCACCGCTGTCGGTCGTCACGTCGAGCTTCAGAAGACAATGCGGGTTGGCCCAGTACCACTCGGTGACCGTGCCCTTGATGGTCAGAATGTTCTCGTTATCAAATGCAAACGAGCTGTGGTGCGCGGCCACCGGAACAGCAACGATCAATGCACCAAGACTCAGGGACACGGAGATTAGACTCTTACATTTCACGGGCGACCTCCGTAGTGTCTTACGACTGCCCTGGACAAGGAACCGCCTTCAGGCTAGTTATCATCGTTCTCGACGCCGCTGGCGGCGTTGCCGAACGAGTCGTAATAATATTCCATCTCTACCGGCGAGCAATACATCTCGATGATATCGGTATGAGGGTCTGCCAATCTGAACAGGATCTTCATGGTCACCCACGGTTCAGTGTAAACCTTCGGGTCGTTGATCGTCTCCGTCCACTCCATGTGGTCGCTATCCACACGGCGGAAGACTTCCTCCACAGTGACCGAGTCGCTGATCGGCCGACCCGTTGAATCGAGCCAGACCCTATCTTCCGGCATCATCCCCGCCGTGCGGACGACCAACGTGTAATCATCGATCCACTCGCCAACCGAGTAGCCATACCATTTTGACGCCTTATACGTTCCGCCGGCGAGCACGCCCCCGTCAACCAGCTCGGGTAGCTCTCGCCCGTCGATCCAAATATTGCGCCACCGGTTGTCATATTGATAAAGGATTGCGATCTTATACGGGTTCTGAAAGATCTGCGTCATCCTGACGTTGTAGTGATTAACGCGCGGCATACCCAGCGGTTCGCACTTGTTCCTCGGATCATTGTGAAACGCCGGGAGAACGGCGTCGACGCCCTCCAACGGCTTATGGCTCTCGTACAGTTCCAACCCGAAAGCCGTGTAAGGCAACGCGTGCTCCGGCTTCCCATCGTTTGGCATGGCCTGCACGCCACGCGCCTGGATTCCGCCCCCCGGCCCGCTGGCGGGCGTCCACGTCCCGGACAGGTCGCGACGTGGAGCAGGTCCTGGTTGCGGACCGTCGTCAGCCGCTACCGGCTGCTGCCCGCTCTGGGCATACGTACCAGGCGAGAAGACAAGTCCCGTCAATGCCGCGACTACCACGATCAACGCGGTTGCCGGACGCAGAACACGCTTGGCCATTGGAACCCTCCGATATCAGTTCGTACCGCTTACGACACCCCAGCAATCTTACCGCTTCACGCCAACGGAGTCAGCGGCTTGAATGGCTGCATTCGGCCACAAGAAGACAATTGCATAGCCGAGCCTAAAGCTATGGATAAAGTGCCAGAAATTCGCTGTAATCGTCCGGCCGCTTAGCCGGCACGTTAGGCACCTGCAAGTGAGGTTTGCGTGAAAACGATCGGTCTTCTGGGAGGGATAAGCTGGCAGTCGACCGTCTCCTATTACCAGATCATCAATCGGGCCGTGGCAGAGAGGCTCGGCGGCCTCCACTCCGCCAAGATCATTCTCTACAGCATCGATTTCGAGGAACTCGAGCGCCTCCAACACGCGAATCAATGGGCGGAGGCGGGTTCGCTCCTCGCAGATGCCGCGGTCGTGCTTCAGGACGCGGGCGCCGACTTCCTGGTTCTCTGCACGAACACGATGCACCGGGTGGCGCCCGACATTGAGGCACGCATCCGGATCCCGTTGCTCCATATCGCGGATCCGACAGGTCGGGCTCTCCAGGTGTCGGGTTGCTCGACCGTGGGTCTCCTCGGCACCCGGTTCACGATGGAGCAAGATTTCTACCGCGATCGACTCGAGAGCGCATTCGGTCTCACGGTGCACGTTCCTGAGGCCGCCTCGCGCAAGCTCGTGCATAAAGTCATCTACACGGAGCTTTGCAGAGGCACCATTTCCGAGTCTTCCCGGACGGGCTTCAAGCGAGTCGTCTCCGAGCTCGTGAACGAGGGCGCGGAAGCGATTATCCTCGGCTGCACCGAACTGAGCCTGCTTCTCCGATCCGAAGACGTTTCGGTTCCGCTCTTCGATACGACGCTTCTACATGCGAAAGCCGCCGTTTCGTTCGCTCTCGATCAGCGGCCAACCGCCTGACGAAGGCGGGGACCTTTCCAATATGTGACTTCCGTCACGTCCTGCGCGTGGAAACTGGGGAAAATCGGTGCGTGACCGCCTCAGCTGAATACTCCGAGGTAAACGATGACCGTTGAAAGTGCTGTTCTCGTGTTCGTACGCTGCGAGCAATGAGAATGACCCAAACACACACGCCCCCTGGGGCATGAGGAGAATGCGATGAGTAATCCCTGGTTCCTGCGTACGTTGGTTACCTCTGTCGCGATACTGGTCCCGCTCTCTGTGAGCGCCCAGGACGCGGCCGAATACCAATGTTTCCTACAAGGCCTGCAGCGACGAGTCGAAGTCGTCTACGAGTCCAGCGTTGCCGTACCTTGTGAAGTCCATTACTTCAAAGACTCGGAAGCCCCGGGAGAGCACCAGATTTTATGGAATGCGCAGAATGAATCCGGCTATTGTGAATCCCAGGCTCAGGCTTTCATCGAGAAACTCGAGGGATGGGGCTGGGAGTGCGACTTGGTGACGTCCGTAGAAGGTCTCGGTAAAACGGAAACCCTGGCGCTGGCCAGGAAACCTGACGCCGAAGTATAGATAGACGCGCTGCTGCTGACAGAAACCCCGCCCTGGTGGCGGGGTTTTTCTTGCGCCATATTCACTGAGTCTCGTGCCTACTCTCATCCTCGATGAGAATGGCCCGAATCCGCAGGACAAATAACTAGCCGCTCCTCCGTAAGCTTGTCATAAAACTTTTAATCGCGACTTTTATTGCGCTTATGTGGAAAAAGGCTTGCGGACGAAATCTGTGACGCGCAATCTCGGCGCGTGACAAAGGCAAACCTACCGAAAGGTGGGGACGCAAAGCTTCCGGTCTAAGGACGTTGTGTCTAAGACAGCGGGGTTGCCAAAAATGAGAGCACGCTCGTGTCTCTCGTCTTCAGCAATCCGCTCGATACAGCCGCATCGGACGCGCGCGGACCAGCTCGGGTGGTGTGCCTTCGTTACGCAAGGGTCGCCGACCAGCGGCGACCGGTTAGGCTGCTGTTGGGCGGTAGGTGAGTTCACTAAAACGCCCATAAGGTATTGTTGCAAAGGATGTTTATCATGGCTTTGTGTGATTTAGTTCCTGGTGGCTCGACGTCATCAATAGTCAAATTGCTTTTACATAACGACCAGAACTATTACTCGAGATCGGAACACACATCATGAATCGCGCACTCTTTGCAGCCCTGGCCCTCCTGTTGGGCGGTATCACCTCGGCCTGGGCCTATCGGGTCATCGAGCAGACCGAAAACGCTTATGAACTGGTGCTGGGGGAAGTCAGCCTGCCCATCGGAGAGACCGGCTCGGTGATTTTCAGGCCTTGCCCGGCGTGCACGATCACCTCGCTTCGCGTGACCCGTGCGACCACCTATTTCGTGAACGGCGTACCGTCGGAGTTTGCCGACTTCTTGAAGGCCGCGGAGGCGATTCGCCGGATCAGCCGCGGCAGTCAGAATACCGCCGTGTATGTATTTTTCGATATCGAGTCGCGGCGGATCAACCGGCTCGCAATCGATCACTTCGAGGGGTAATAGGAAGACTACCCGCGAGGCAGAAAGGCACATCGGAACGATGAGAGACGAATCATGAGTGTGGCGAGAAAACGTGGCACTTGGCTATTGGCAGGGACGCTCTGGGCGCTGGGATCTGGGTTCCCCGCCGTCGCCGACGACACCGAGCTGTTCGTGTCGAACGCCAGTCAATATGCGGACGCCGTCCGGCCGACTATCCTTTTCATCATCGATACCTCGGGGAGCATGCGCACCGAAGTACTTACCCAGGCCACCTACGATCCGGGGTTCGACTATGAGGGAGCCTGTCGCGCCGACCGAGTGTACTGGCGCACCCACACCGGCGACCCCCCGAGTTGCAATACGCGCCGTTGGTTCAACCGCACTGCGTTAATGTGCGATCTCGCGATCCAGGCGTTCAACTCCGGAGCGGGCCGCTATACGGACCTCATGGCCCAGTACGACGTCGGCAACAACGAGCGTTGGGAGAAGCTCAACCAATGGCAGACAGAACGCGACCGCTTCGTGGAGTGCGAAGACGATAGGGGTGTACACGGCGACGGCCCCACGGGCGACAAAGTCTACGCCAGCGACACCCAGCCGAATCAGCCCTGGGCCAGCGATCCGACGAATGAAGTCCCGTGGGGCCAGGTCCTACTGAACCAGGTCTTTACCGTGTTCAGCGGCAATTACCTGAACTGGTACTACGGACCCACGTCCACCTCCACGCGTCTCCAGGTCGTGAAGGACGTGGCCACGAGTCTCCTGGGCTCCATTAACGGCGTCAACGTCGGCCTCATGCGGTTCAACTACAGGGAAGGCGGACCCGTGGTTTACGCGATGGAAAACATCGCCACGGCTCGCGCGGGCATGATCGATGCCATTAACGCCCTGCCCGCGTCCGGCTGGACGCCCTTGTCCGAGACCCTGTACGAGGCCGGGCAGTATTACGCAGGCCGGAATGTGGACTACGGCGATCTCAACGGATACGGATACGGGCCGATGGCCTCGGTGGCGAATAGCCGCGCTCCGGGCAATGCCGGTATCTACAATTCGCCGATGGAATTCGGCTGCCAGAAGAACTACCTCGTGCTGCTCACTGACGGTGAGCCCACCTATGACACCAGCGCGAACGCCAAGATTCCGGCACTGCCGGGCTTCAGGGAACTGGTGGGGAACGACTGTGATGGCAGCGGAAGCGGGAGCTGCCTGGACGACATGGCGGAATACATGTACGAAGCGGATCTCGATCCCGATCTGCCGGGCACGCAGAATGTCACGACCTACACCATCGGGTTTACCGTGGACTTGCCCATCCTGGCTTCCACGGCAGCCCGAGGGGGTGGCGAATCCTACACGGCCCCAGACACGGCAACGCTGTCAACGGCGTTAACCAACATCGTCACCGAGATTCTGGGTAGCGACACGACCTTCACCGCACCCGTCGTGGCCGTGAACAGCTTCAACCGGACCCAGAACCTGAACGACCTGTTCATTAGCGTGTTCCGGACGTCCGGAGACGTGCACTGGCCGGGTAATCTGAAGAAGTATCGCCTGCGCGCAGCCGATGGGGTGATCGTGGACGTTAACGACAATCCCGCAGTGGACCCGGATACCGGACTTTTCACTGACAGCGCCCAGAGTTTCTGGTCTGCGGTCGTGGACGGGCCGGAAACGACTTTGGGAGGCGCCGCCCACCAAATTCCGGATCCTGCGGACCGCAATGTGTATACCTACCTGGGCGATCCGGCCCTCGTCGCTGCCAGCAATCGCGTCGATAGCACCAATTTGGACATCGACGATGCGCTATTGGGCATTGGACAGGCCGGTGATCCGACGCGGGCCGATCTCCTCGATTTCATGCGCGGTCTCGATGTGACGGATGCGGATCAGGACGACATCTTCGACGAGCCACGCTATCAGATGGGCGACCCGCTGCATGCGCAGGCGATTTCCGTCGTTTATGGTGGAACCGTGGCCAACCCGGACATCGACGATGCCGTGATCTACTTCGCCACCAACGATGGTTACCTCCACGCCATCGATGCTTCGACGGGCGTCGAACGATGGAGCTTCATCCCGCCGGAGTTCTTGAGCGATCAAGTCGACCTGTTCAACAACAACACTTCAGCTGCCAAGCACTATGGAATTGACGGAAACCTGACGGTGCAGCAGCTACTGAAAAACAATGACGGTGTCATGGAGCCCGGAGCGGGTGAAAAAGTGTATCTCTACTTCGGCATGCGCCGGGGCGGGTCGTCGTACTATGGCCTGGACGTCACCAATCCGGATACCCCCGAGCTCATGTGGATACTGGACGGCGCCAGCCTCCCAGGCGTGGGGCAGAGCTGGTCCACTCCGATGCCCACACGAATCGATATCCAGGGCGCGCCTCAGAACGCTGACAAGATGGTGCTGGTCTTCGGCGGCGGTTACGACGCGAGCCAGGACAACAACGACGGAAGCACAGACATCAAAGGTAACGCGATTTACATCGTGGACTCGGTCAGCGGCGCGCTCCTCTGGCACGCCAGCGACAACGGCGCGGACCGTAATCTAACGAAGATGCAATACTCGATTCCGTCCAACGTCAGAGTCATTGATCTGAATGCCGATGGGTTCGCCGATCGTTTATACGTGGCGGACATGGGCGGGCAGGTTTGGCGATTCGACGTCTTGAACGGCGAGTCGGCCAGTAACTTGGTCAATGGCGGCGTCATCGCTGAACTTGGCGGCGCACCCCAGGTGCCATCGCTGGCCGCCGATACCCGGCGCTTCTACTATGCACCGGACGTCGCTCTGGTCAATGACGCCCATAATAACTTCATACATATCGGCATCGGCTCCGGTCACCGTGCGCACCCCAACAGCCTGGTTACCCAGGACCACTTCTATGCGCTGCGCGACTACGATGTATTCAGCACCCGCACCCAGGCGGACTACAACACCGCGACGCCCACGATCGACGCCGATCTCGTGGACATCACCGACGATATCAACGCCGTCGTGCCCATCGGCAGCCCCGGCTGGCGCTTCGAGCTGCGCGATAGCGGCTGGAGAGGTGAGAAGGTGCTGGCGGAGGCCCGTACGTTCAACAATCAGATCTTCTTCACCACATTCAGACCAGGCGGCAGCGCCAACGCGAACGACTGCCAGCCCGTATTGGGCACCAATCGCCTGTACGTCATGGACATTTTCAACGGCGCACCGGTCAACAATCTGGACGAATCCGGGGATGAGGCTCTGACCGAGAGCGACCGCTACAAGGAGTTCCAGGGGACGATCGCCAGCGAGGTTGTCTTCCTATTCCCCTCGCCGGACGACCCCGACGACTGCGTCGGTAATGAGTGCACACCGCCGCCGCTGGCGTGTGTGGGGCTGTTCTGTTTCCCGCCAGGGTTCGAGAATAACCCGGTGATGACATTCTGGAGCGAGGAAAGCGCTCGGTGACAAGTCATTGCAATTGTCTTTAACATATCCAGGCATTTTCTCATTACGTTTGTCATAAACAATTAAACCGCAACTATTATTGCGCTTATGTCGAAAAACGGTTGCAGATTAAGTTCCTGACAGGCAACCTTCGCCAGTTACAAAGTACAAAGGCATACTCGCCGAAAGGTGGGGACGCAAAACTTCCGGTCTAAGGACGTTGTGTCTACGACAGCGGGGTTGCCGAACACGGGAGCACACTCGTGACTCTCGTCTCCAGCAGACCGCTCGATACAACTACATCGGCGGCGCGCGAACCAACTCGTACGTCAGTTCCTTTGTCGAGGATTCGATGGGTTTTTCCGTCTTGACGACGGCGAACAAGCTCGAACGTTGGTTCTTTTCCGGACCGCAGATGGGCCGTTAGTTATTTCGTTAAATAGATCATAAGGTATTGTTGTTAAGGATGTTTTGTTTCGTTTCTTTGTGATTTGGTTCCTGGTGAATTGGCGTCATTCATAGTAAATTATTTTCACATAACGACAGGATCGTAATTGGCAAGATGGGCGACGATATCACTACGCAGACCAACGCGG
>SMUZ01062514.1_pt1 | contig 17498 bp, 19 predicted proteins | sample 2456421 | NCBI WGS metagenome assembly SMUZ01 (sample SAMN11095932, study PRJNA526329) | marine sediment metagenome | biome: Marine sediment; feature: Surficial sediment; material: Deep marine sediment; isolation source: Hadal surficial sediment | place: Pacific Ocean | collected 2014-11 | depth... | reverse complement strand
TTATCTTGCAACAATGTTTACAATTGGAATCAATGAGATGTGGCATTTCTGGTTTGTAGAGGAAATCTTTTCAGTACCGAATCACTGGATGTTCAATATGGGTGTTGTAGTAGCATTCATGGGAGCCTTAGCATACGTAGTCAGAATATATGCAAGACTTATTGAACTAGGAGCAGAAACTCCAGGTGAGAATCCATACATAGCAGAGATGTACAAGATGGCCTTAGAAGGCAAATTGTACAGTAGAACAATCCCATAGACCAAAGTGTAAAAAACACACTTTTTTTTCTATTTTATTTTAAAGATGGACGTTGATCGTTTTAGGCATTTAATTTAAGAAAGACTTAAAAGGATTCTGAATATTATAAATCCAGAATGACTCTTCCTAAAGGATTCGGTTCTGGCGGTGGCGGTGGTACAGGTAGTGCTGACGTAGAACGAATGATTGGAAAACGCGTAGAAAACATGAGTGGCTTTATTACTTTAGCATACTTAGCAGCATGGGGAGCTACCTTTGGCGGTACTGCAGCAGGATATTTCTATTATCCTTGGGCATATCCAACAAATAGCGGTCACTTTGCGTTCATAGTTTTGACAATTATTGAGTCAATTGGATACATCTTTTGTATTAAAGTGATGCAAGAGGGTTCCAATAAGAATAGTAATAGTCTAGTGGCAGGGGTACTTGCTTTCACTGCCGTAGCCACGTTACTCATCTCAATGTATGTCGGATTCTAGAAGGTAAATCCTTCAGACACTTTATTTTTCATTTTAATTAGAATCCCCGATCCTCACAACACTCTAAAATTTTATATACTGACTGTTTTACCACACAATATGGTCTGGTTAAGACGAAGTACTCATTACTTGTTCATAGTAGTGGTTGCAGTAAACTCAACACTATTATCAATTAACGCAGGTGATTACATTTTCTATACTGACTGGGCTTGGACATCGTTCGTGGTATTTTCCATATCTCAAACGTTGATGCTTTCAGTAGGTGCAGTATATTATCTGACATTTACGGGCGTTCCAGGAACAGCGACGTACTACGCTCTTATTATGACAGTATATACATGGATAGCAAAAGGTGCATGGTTTGCACTTGGATATCCATATGACTTTATTGTCACACCAGTATGGCTACCATCAGCAATGTTGCTTGATTTGGCATATTGGGCTACAAAGAAAAACAAACACTCTTTGATACTGTTTGGCGGAGTACTGGTAGGAATGTCATTACCGTTGTTCAACATGATAAACCTGATAACAGTGGCAGATCCACTAGAAACGGCCTTCAAATACCCGAGACCGACACTACCACCATATATGACACCAATAGAACCGCAGGTAGGAAAGTTCTATAACAGTCCAGTTGCACTAGGTGCGGGAGCTGGTGCAGTGTTGGGAGTAACGTTCACAGCACTTGGTTGTAAACTAAATACTTGGACGTATAGATGGATGGCCGCGTGGTCGAAGTGGGACTAAAAATCTAACCTTTTCCTTTTCATTTTATTATCTTGATAGAGTTTTCTATGATGTTCTAAAAATTTGATAAAAAAATATTGTACATATTGTGATCTTTTGTTGCCCATTTTGACGATATGCCATATTGGGATAAGTACATGTGAGACAACAATTCAATCATCTACTAATAACTCCAAAACCATTTGTCAAATGGGCCGGAGGAAAGCGGCAGTTAATTCCAATTTTAAGCGAAAATTTACCCCAAACCATGGGCACCTACTTTGAGCCATTTTTAGGTGGTGGTGCATTATTATTTCATATCCTCTCAGAAAGAAACGGGCAAACATGTGGAATTTCTGACCTAAATTCAGATCTTGTTTTATCTTATATTACAATTCGGGATAAACCAGCAGAATTAATTAATTCCCTAAAAAATCATGCAAAAAACTATCAAAAAGACTCCAAGTCATATTTCTACTCTATCCGTGAAAGCAATCCTCGTAGTGCAGTTGAAAAATCCTCGAGATTACTCTTCTTGAATAGGACCTGCTTTAATGGTCTATATCGAGTTAACAGTAAAGGAAAATTCAATGTCCCTCTTGGAAGGTACACTAATCCAAACATTGTAAACGAAGAAAACATTCGTTCAGTTAGCCAAATATTACAATCACGTAAAGTCTCAATCAAATGTCGCGATTTTGAGTCAGTTCTAGATGACACAAAGAAAGATGATCTTGTTTATTTTGATCCTCCATATCAACCAGTAAGTAACACTGCTAATTTTACCAGCTACACCCACAAATCTTTCACCTACGATGATCTAAAGAGACTAGCAAAACTATGTTTGAAATTAGATTCAAAGGGATGTAAAGTCATGCTATCCAATTCCAACTCTCAAGAAGTGGCTGATATGTTTGCCGAAAAACAATGGAGACTCAAAAAAATAAAAGCAAACCGATCAATTAATTCTAATTCCAAGAAAAGAACTGGTCATCATGAACTTTTGATTAAAAATTATTAAAGCTTCGAACGGGATCTGAACCCGTGACCTTTACATTACCAATGTAACGCTCTACCAGGCTGAGCTATCGAAGCACGATTAATCGCAAAAGAAAATACTTATAATTCTTCATCCTTGTTCCAACCTCTCTAAACTGTTAAATTTCATAGATATTTTTATCATCTGGAGGAGTAATCAAGCCTGGCCAAAGAAAGCATTTTATGCTTTTGGACATGCAGGACTTAAGATCAAAATAATGGGTGATCCTGTCTTTCAGGAGTTCGTGGGTTCAAATCCCACCTCCTCCACTGCGCTATTTTGGATGTTTTATTCCTCTGGCATTAAGAACTTCGTAAACGTCTGGAAGTGAAAATACAAAACCAACATGTACGCAATCTTTTTCATCACAAAGCTGACAAAATAACTCTCCTCTTTGAACAGCAACCTCGGCAATTCTGTTTTTAATATTGTCTTTTAATATTACCCTATCATCATCTACTGAAATTTTTTCAATTTTTGGGGCATATCTAGCAAAAGTCTTGTCTTTTTGCATCGACTCTTCCAACATGTAAGTAACATAACCTGAAAAACTATTGACACCTTTCATTGCCAGTCCGGCTTTATTCTTTTGATAAACTTCTTGGAATCTATCGTAAACAGTTTCTGAAACAGTTATTGATTTGAATCCAGGTTTTGGCAATTTACTTTCCTCTTACCGTACAATAAGGTACCGAACTATATATCGTTTTATTGTGAAAAAGATTATACTCCAATTAAAGGAAATTAGTCTTTATACAATAGCATAATTCACATGCACTATGGGTAGAGGATATAGAATTGATGAACTAAAACAAAAACTCATCGAGGTGCTTCAAGATTCAAAGATGGGAATGTCCGGAATTGAAATTTCTGAAAAACTTAATGTTAGCAGAATTACAATGACAAAATATCTTAAAGTGTTAGCAGCAGAAGGATTTCTTCGACAAAAAATTATTGGGAATACAACTCTATGGTTTTTAGAATCAGGTCAAGAGACTTTTATTTTCCCCAATGATTACTTTAAAGTTGAATCACATTATTTGGATTATTTGATAAAGGGATCAGAAAGTCAAGTATTTTCTTTAATTAAAAATTGTATTTACTCTGATGCATCTGTTTACAAGTTAATAATCGAGGTAATAATTCCTGCAATCAACTCTATACAGGCTCTCTATGATGAAGGAAAAATTGGAAATTCCGAAGTAAAATTCCTAGGGAATGTTATCTCAAAGTCTCTTCAAATTTTTAATCAGATTACAGTGGAATCAAATCTAAAAAAGAAAATTATTGTACTCTCAGGCGATCCTGAAAGTACTCTATTATCCGAAGCGGCTTCTGCTTCTTTTCATTCTACTGAATGGACTGTATTTCATTTGGGGGATATGTCATCAGCAATTAACGTGCTGTTCGATCTTGATTTCCAAAAACTTGTTAGTAAAATTTGGAAACAAAAGTCAGGAATATTGATAGTTTTAGTTTTCTCAAAAACCAAGGAGCGCCTTAACTTCTTTGCCGACTCAATTAGCACAATCAAAGAAAAAATGGGAAAACAAATGAGCCTGGTTTTATGTGGAAAGATTGAGAAAAAAGCAAAATTAGACTGTGATTTGCAAACTGAAAAATTTGAAGATGTCATAAACTGGTCTGAGACAGTTTATGAAAATTCAAAGTAAAAAAGTGGGCCCGGTGTGATTCGAACACACGACCTTTCGATTTCTGAATGTTTTATCAGTCGAACGCTCCAGCCAAGCTGAGCTACGAGCCCTCATCCCATTCTCTAGGCATGAGTCATTTAAGTTTAATTTTCCTTCCATTTGATTGAGCAACCAATAGAAGGTTCAAAATCTTTTTTTATTTTTTCATTAGATAGCATCTTCTCTATATTGATAATCATTGTTTTTTCAGTAGCATCATCATCCGGTTTCATTGCATTATCTATTCTACCATGGAAAAATAATTTTCCCTCATTATTGAACAAGAATGGATCAGGAGTACACACGGCTCCATATTTTTTTGCAATTTGTTGTGTGTCATCCACCAAATAATCAAACTTTAATCCTTTCTCCTCAGCAGTTTTTTTCATATTTTCGAAACTATCTTCAGGATAATCTTTTGAATCATTACTATTGATTCCAATGATTGCAATTTTGTCTCCAAGCTTTTCATACAATTCATTAAAAGCATCAAATTTTGCTTTAACATATGGACAGTGGTTACACATGAAAATTATAAGAATTCCTTGGTATTCACGATAGTCACTTAGTTTATGCTTTTTGTCATCAATTCCTAAAAGCTCAAAATCTGGTTGACTGTCCCCAGTTTTTAATTTTACTTTAGATTCTAATAAAACCATAACAAAACTAATTTTTTTTCAAATAAAATTCTTGCCAAGAAGACAACAATTAAAATCCTCACTCAAAGTATTCCTCACGTGGGCTGGTAGTATAGCCTGGTAGTATACCCGCCTTGCACGCGGGGGGTCATGGGTTCAAATCCCATCCAGTCCACTTGCAATAAAATCGATCCATTCTAAAAATCAAATTTCTGGATGGATTTAAATAGGATTAGCTTTTGATTTACAGTATGACAACTATGGCAGACGCATGGCCTGTATGGATACCACTAATGGTTGGTTTACTACCTGGACTCATTTACTGGGTTGCACTTACTGCAAGGAAAAGCAAGTAAATTTAATATTTTTAATCTCTTTTTATTCTTCTTTTAGTAGAAACTAGGTTAAACGTTGTTACCTTTATTGTTGACTATATGATATGCTCTACAAATTAAATTATTATTTCGATACAAGTTGATATGCAGAAAATCTTTCTTTGTGCCTTTCTAATTCTAATGCTACTTCCAATTTCTTCGGGATTTTCTCAAAAATCTGATACTCCATCAACCCTTTCTGTTGCCTTAACTAGCGATTCTCCATTTGTTTACAAGGATAAGGAAGGATACACCATAGTGGTAGGTAACGTAGAGAACAGGAGTGAATTAACTTCTGTTACCAACGTCCAGCTAAGAGCTAATTTTTATGATGAAACTGGAAACGAGCCACTAGAAACCGTTCTAGGTGGTACTATTCTTGAAGTAATACCAGAGTTAGGAACGTCTCCTTATGTTATTCAATCAGAATCGGCCAATCCAAACATTACGCATGTCTCTATTGTACTCGAAAGATTTTTCCCCTCTCCCTCTAAATCACAACAATTAGTTGTAGAATCTACTGACATCTTATTAGATGAGAATCTAAGAGTATCTGGAATTTTGACCAATGGTGGTTCTCCGATAACAGATACATTTGTTTATCTTGCATTTTATGATGCTTTTATTCCTCCTAGATTGATAGGAATATCTTCAACACAAATTGGAGATGTTGAGGCTAATGAAAAGGTCGATTTTTATTTTAATGAGGAAATTGATCAAAGGGCAATAAGTTTTCAAATATTTGCTCAATCCAATGTGTTTTATTCTAATTTTGTAGATGAAAAAATCCCACAACAAATTACGAAATTAGTTACAATATCTGGTGTTTCTCTAATTGATTCTCAAGGAAATAAACTCTCTGAAATTACAGTTGGGTCTACTGTGAATATTCAAAGTAAGGCCTTGATTCATTTCTCAATTGATCAAAAATCAAACGAAACTCCCTACACCTACTACGCTCAAGTAAAACAATCAGGTGAAAAACCATATGTAGAATTTATAGGAAAATTTGATGGTCGGTTTATAGGAACTGGTTCTCAATCAATATCAATTGATTGGATACCAGAAAACAGTGGTCTATTTTTTATTGAGACCTATGTGTGGGATAGAAACAATATTCCAATAGCTGACAAAGGACCTATTGTTCTAATTGTCGTAAACTAGTAGATTTATTTTCGAATAAACTATACTCAAGATATGAAAAAATTTGACTTGGTTGCGATGGGAGGGACTTTTGATGTTATTCATAAAGGTCACATAACTTTGTTATCTGAGGCATTTTCTATTTCTAGTAAAGTAATAATTGGTTTAACCAGTGAAGACTGGGCGTCAAAGAATGGAAAAGATCTTCTTAACAATTTTGACAAAAGACTTGAAAAACTAGTAAAAACTATAGAAAAAAATTTCCCTAACACTTCTTTTGAAATAAGTAAATTAGATAATGATTTTGGACCTGCAGTTTTGGAAAAAAAAGTACAAGCATTGGTGGTAAGTGACGAAACCTCTAATCAAGGAGAAGTGCTGAACAAACTACGCAAACAAAAGAACTTGCCTCCAGTGGACGTATTGGTAGTTCCAATGTGTTTAGCAAAAGATGGCAATAAAATTTCAACTTCGAGGATAAAAAATCAAGAAATAGATTATGATGGAAACTTATTATCATTTGACTAGAAGATTGTCTATGTTTGAGTAATTGTAATAAAAAAAAATTTTTAGATCTCAAATCATGCCTATTATTCCTAGAATGATGAAAAAATTTGATAATGATGTATCAAATCTCAAGAAAGGACTTCAACCAGACAATCTTTCCTATTGGTATGATAAGATAATTAAAGAAACTATAGAAATGGCCCCACCATGGCTACAAGATAAAATCAAAGTCAAGCAGGATCCTATCCTAACCATGAAATTTAATCTTGATATTTCAAAAAGGGCTGTCAGATATTTTATGCTAGCAGTGGACGAAAATTTAGATGAAATGCCTTATTCTACAAGACTCTACTTTCTCAAAGTAGAAGAAATAATGAGTGCTGAGATGGATAAATCGTTAGTTTAATTTGAACATGTTTTAATTTAGGCACAAATTAAAGATCTAACTATCTATAACCAACAAATCTTTCAAATATTGATCGTTATGGAATTACACAAAGTAAGAACTGGAGAAAACAAATTCAGAAACAAATCAAAAAGTAGCTGGAGAGATAATCCATCTAGATCATTTCGAAATTCCCGAAACGATAGAGGTTCAAGGTACTCCAGAGATGATAGTAGAGGAGAATCTACAACTGTAACTTGTGCTGATTGTGGTACTGAATGTCAAGTTCCATTTGTTCCAAAAACTGATAGACCAGTATATTGTAGTGATTGTTTCAGAAAAAACAAACCACAAGATTCAGGAAACGATAGATACTCCAGAAACGATAGATATTCCAGAAATGATAGATACTCCAGAAACGACAGAGGTTCAAGATATTCCAACGTTAGAGATTCACGTTCAAGTGGAGACGATTTTAGGTCTAAAAAATCAAAAACGGAAAAATTTTTGAAAAAACAGGAGACTTTCTATTCCGGAGGTTCTGAAAAATTCTATAACACGCTAAAAGAAAAATTATATGAAATTCTTGGCGGTAAAGTTTGTTCTAGCTGTGGATTTAATGATGAAAGAGCCCTGGCGTTTAGTCATATGTATGACGATACTTTTGATAATATTCATAGGGGCGGAGTTGCTTCTTCATGGGGAAAGTATATCTCCGATCCACAATTGGCAAGAAGCGAACTGAAAGTTATTTGTTTAAACTGCAATGAAACTAAAAAGTCTATTTCAATACCTAAACAAAAAAGGGAAAATTTTGAAAAAAAGAAACGTTTTCCCAGATGAACCTCAAAACCAAACCTGAAATTCTATTAACACTTTAATTATTATAATTTTAACCCTAAATCATGGATGGCGACATGAAAGCACTAGGATTTAGTCTAATAGTAATGGTTGGTGTTGTGTCTCTCTATATGGTATTCATAAATTAAAATTTTTGTTTGTTCTAAATTCATCTCTTACCCTTTTACCATTTCAATATCTTGTTCAGAAACATAAATTGAGATGATTTTGTGCTCCTTTTCCAGCACTGATTGTATGAAATCTACAAAAACCTCAACTTGATACTTATCCTTTAGAAGAACACTATGGGCTGATTTATCTTTCAATTCCACTATCACTTCATTCTCTATTATGTTTAGAATTTTTGTAATGTAGGTTTCCTTGGAATCTTTAACTGAAATAAGACTAGATAATTTTTGACATTCGTATTTGTCTTCACAAATAACTTTAACTTTCATTTATCCTCATATAGAAATTCGTTAATCCGATCTTTTGCCTTTTCTCTTTTTTCTTGATGGATCTTAAGAAAGGCATTTATTTTTTCAATTAGAATTCCTTTCAGCTCTCCGGTGAGCATTTTTCCTGATTTATAATCATCATAAATTGTTTTTAGTTTATTATCATCTGGTTCAAAAAATATTCTTAGATATTGATATGATACATCAATGTCTGGATTACCACCAATTTTCCGGTGTTGTTCAATATCTGGCTGACCACCAGAAAATGCATACTTGTTAATTTTCTTTCTTACTGCATCAGGCGTGTCAGTGGTATAGACAGTTCCATTTTCACTGGAGGCAGACATTTTCCCACCTGTGCCTTCTAATCCTGGAATCATAATGTTGTGAATTAAAGCTGGTTTTGGTTTTCCTATTTTTGGAGCAACATCTCTTGTTATTCTAAAATGAGGATCTTGATCCACTCCTAAGGGGATTAACACTGGTTTATCTTCAATAAAACATGGGGCTGATTGTAGTGACGTATAAAATATCATTCCAATATTGGTTTCATTTGTAAACCCAAAAACTCCTTTGATGTTTGAAAAATTAACCTTTTTAGCAACTTGGGCAGCAATTGGATACAGTGTATGAATATTTCTTGTATTGATTATAATTTTGGTATTTTCTGGTTTAAATCCCAGAGCAATAAAGTCTAGCGCATTTTCATATGCAAATTTTTTCGTATCTTCTAAAGTTAAATCTGGTTTTGTGTAGAATTTTTCATCATCTGTAAGTTGAAAATACATGTTTACATCAAATTTTTCCTGGAGCCATTTTGCAAAGACCCAAGGTACTAAATGTCCAATATGTGTATGACCTGATGGACCTCTTCCAGTATAAAGGAAGAATTTCTTACCTTTCTCATAGTCTTCCAAAATTCTATTCATTTCTCTATGAGAGAAAAAAATCCCTCGTCTGAGCATGAAATGATCCTCTCCTGCGTTTTTTTTAATTCTATCAAGAAGTTCTGATGAAATTTTTTCAGTACCAAATCGTTTGATTAATTTATCATAATCAATATCTCCTTCAACATGCCAAGGAGTGACAACAAAGTTTTCAGTTGGCATTCAAATTGACTTAGGTTAAGGTTTAAAAAGTCTTTTTCGAACTTTCTGCTAGTGTCACAAGTTTTTCATAAAATAGAAAAAAAAATTATTGATGAATTAAAAATCGAATCAAAATTAACTCCTGAAAAACTTGAAAAATTAACAAAACTTTCTCCTGACCAAGTTAGACGCGGCATAGAGTGGTTGAAACTCAAAAAATTAACCATTGTAGACGAAACCAAAAATGTCAATTTTAGCCTTGGAAAAAATGGATTAGAGTCTCTTCGAGATGGATTGCCTGAGAGAAGGCTTCTTGATTTAATAAAAAAAGGCCCCATGAAAATATCAGACTTACAAAAACAACTTGGATCTGTTTTTGGTCCCGCTATGGGCTTGGCTAAAAAGAATAATTGGGTAGAATCATTGGGAAATGAAATTTTTCTCAAGAACTATCCTGTTAGCATCTCCGGTGAAAAAACTCTAAAACAAATTGGAAAAGACAATGTTCCAGAAACAAAAATTGACAAGAATGATTTGACAAGTCTTTTGAAAAGACCAGATTTTTTAGTTGAAAATATAGTTAAAACAAAGGAAATTTCACTTACAAAAACTTTCACAAAATCCTTTACAATTGATGCGGTTCTCATAGCAGGAGCAATAGATGTAGAAGCACAAGTCCCTGAAGTTTATGTTGCAAGAACTCATCCACTAAAAGATACTATAGATGAAATCCGCGAAATATTTGTTACTCTAGGTTTTACTGAAATTTTTGGGAATATAACTCAGCCAAGCTTTTGGAATTTTGATGCGCTATTTACTCCACAAGATCATCCAGCAAGAGAGTTGCAAGATACCTTTTATCTAGATGGCATATCCTCAAAAAAAATTGGAACGTCTGAGCAAATACGAAATGTTTCAAAGTCACATAAAAAGGGCTGGCGATATAGTTGGGACATTAATGAAGCCAAGAAAATGGTACTTCGAACTCATACAACCTGTGTAACCATAAAACATCTTGCAGACAATAAACCCGACGAAGCTAGAGTATTTTCTCTTGGACGTGTTTTTCGGAATGAAAAAGTTAGTTACAAGCATCTTGTAGAATTTAATCAAATTGAAGGAGTGGTAGTTGGACGTAATGCCAATTTGCGAAATCTAATGGGAATTCAGAGAGAATTTTACCATAGAATTGGAATAACAAAAATCAAATTTTGGCCAACATTCTTCCCCTATACCGAACCATCTTTGCAGACAATGGTGTATAATGAAAGACTTGGGAAATGGGTGGAGTTATTTGGAATGGGTATTTTCAGACCAGAAGTAACAAAGCCCCTAGGGATAAACAAACCTGTTTTAGCTTGGGGGGGTGGAATTGAAAGAATTGCCATGTTAAAATACGGTCTAGATGATGTGCGAGAATTTTACAATAACAACTTGAGTTGGCTTAGGAGTGCTACAAAATGCCAGTAGTAGAACTTTCTTATTCTAGACTTCAAAAATTAGTTGGCAAAGTCTCAAAAAAACAAATTTCTGAATTATTACCATTTCTGGGATTAGATATAGAATCAGAAGAAAAAGATCTAGTAAGAGTAGAATATAGTCCAAACAGACCTGACTATTCTACTGATTTTGGTATATCATTAGGCCTGCAAGGACTACTGGGAATTAAAACAGGTTCCATTAAATTAAAAATAAAAAAATCCAAGGATTATAGAATTAATGTAAAGCCTACCGTTTCAAAAATTAGGCCTTTTGTTACTGGAATTATTGCAAAAAATGGAAAAATCGAGGACAACATTATCAAACAATTCATGACCATGCAAGAAGATCTTCACTTTGGAATTGGAAGGAAAAGAAGAAAATCTTCAATTGGAATCCATGATTTAGATAAAATTTGTTTTCCATTAACCTACACCACAACCAATAGGAGTCACAAGTTTGTTCCACTTAATTCTAATAAAGAAAACAAAATTTCTGATATACTAAAAAATACAGAAGTTGGACAAGAATACGGATATGTTTTAGGCAATTCATCACAAGTCCCCATTATTATGGATTCAAATGGACAAACAGTTTCTTTTCCACCTATTATTAACGCGGCAATAACTACTGTAACTACAAAGACAAAAAATCTTTTCGTGGAGGTTACTGGAATTAACAAAGAAGATGCAGAAGATATGCTTTCTGTAGTTGCCACATTCCTTCAATCTGCGGGCTTTACTTTGGTATCTGTAAATATTACGGGAGCAAAAAATACTACTCCGAAACTTGAAATGAGAAAGCTTTCTGTGAGTCCTTCACTGATCAATCAATCACTTGGATTAAACCTCAACAACTCCCAAATTATTTCCTCTTTGAAAAAGTCTAGATTGGATGCATCAGTAAACAGAAAGAACATCATTTGTAATATTCCCCCATACAGATTTGATATTTTTGGTCCAATGGATCTGGTAGAAGAAGTTGCTTTAGGATATGGTATTGAGAAATTAACTCCTCAACTGTCTGCATCTGAAACTTTGGGTACAATTCATCCAATATCATCCAAACTAAAATCACTTAGTTTAGTAATGGTAGGACTTGGGTACCTAGAAGCACTAAATTCTAGTTTAACTAGTAAAAGAATTCTTTATGAAATGACAAATAGAGAACCAAACAATATCATATCCGTATTAGATTCAAAGAGTCAGGAACACACAATTTTACGAGACTCTATTCTACCTGGCCTACTTGAAAATCTTTCGAGAAATATTCATTCCCAATACCCTCAGAGATTATTCGAAATAGGTACAATATTTCTTAAAAATAACCCAATAGATGAAAAAAATAATTTTGCCGCAGTTTGTGCCTATCAAAAAGCAAATTTTACTGAAATAAAATCAATTTTACAGGCTCTGTTAAAAACTGGTTTTGATTTAAAATTAGAGACAAAAACTTCAACCCACGAAACTTTTGAGAAAGGTAAAACTGCTTCCATATTAGTTCGTGGAAAAACGATTGGAGTTGTAGGGGAAATTAACTCCAAAACAATTGAAAATTATAAAATTCGTGTCCCAGTTGTAGGTTTTGAACTCAACCTGTCTGGATTAATATTTGACTAAATCAATTGTCAAACGCCCAAAGAGCAGGCATATAGACGGATTAGGATGATGCGATCGTATTGATACCAATGATTTCTAATTCACCCAGGTATGCTACATGTAGGGCCCCCCGGTTTCAGAACCCAAGGAGGTTTTGGCTAAAACACCAATGATATTGTGCGAGTCAGAACCGGGGAACATTTTTTTATTTAAAGACATAAAACAACATAATTACAATACAAAAGTTAAATGGTAAATTACTGGTTAGCAAAACAAGAACCTAGTGGACCAAGAGGATATAATTTTGAAACTCTAAAAAAAGATAAAAAAACAGTTTGGGATGGCGTCCACAACAATCTTGCTTTAAAACATATGAAGAATATGTCCATGGGTGACCTAATTTTATTTTATCATACTGGTACAGAAAGGCAGGCTGTTGGAATAATGGAAATTATTTCCAAACCGTATCCCAATCCAAAAGAAGACAATAAAAGATTTATTGTAGTTGATGTCAAATACAAAAAACCATTAAAACGTCCAGTTACTTTAGTCGAAATGAAAAAACAAAAAAAATTCAAAGATTGGGAATTACTTCGAATATCTAGACTTTCTGTAATGCCCGTATCAAAAGATATTTGGGAAACTATTCTTAAAATTTCTCAACATTAACTCCTGTAATCGCTTTATTGATATAGTCGATTTATTTAATCTGGATAATGGCAACAGCTTATGTTTTAATAAACTGTGAACTAGGTTCTGAAGAGGCTATTATAAAGCAATTAAAGGGTCTAGAAGGTGTAAAAGAAGTTCATGGAACCTTTGGCGCCTATGATATTTTGGCCAAGATTGAATCTGATACCGTTGAAAAACTACGTGAAACAATAACTTGGAAAATCAGAAAAATCGAGAAGATTCGATCAACACTAACCCTTATGGGAATAGAAGGTCAAACATAACACCCCTTTTTCTTATTATGATTTTACATTTTATTTTTGTTGTAAAAGAAGAAGATAGAGAAAAACGAAAGTTGGAATATGAGTATGTACAACAAATGAGCCAATTTTTTAAAATATGGATTAAGGAAAAATTTGGAAAAGATTTTGAAATTCAATGTGATGAATTAATTACCAAACCAAGAAGTCTCTTTCAAAAATTAGACACTCCTACATTACTTCGTGATCATCAACAACGAGGAACAGAAATCTATCATCTCTACCTATGTTTCTTCAAACCCATTTGGACTGATTGTACATGTGAGGGATATCATGCCGAAAATTTCGGAATGATTTGGTGGCAATCACCCCAAGACCCCAATGACAAATTATTCATGGCGGAAAAAAATTGCACCACTGTATCTCATGAAATTGCTCATGAGCTATTAAGACAACTAAATCACAAAAAATTCATTGAAGTAGTTCATGACATTTGGACAAGACATCTTTTCTCTGATTTGTATTTTGAACAATATGGGGTGGACTTTAAAAAAACTGATGGAAAACCCTTGTTTCTTACAATCGACACAACAGATTTTCTAATATGACAAATTAATTTTGAATTTAATTGTGAAATTAAAAATTAAATTATTGTTGAATGTTAAAAAATTTTTCTAACACTTAGTTACAGAATAAATATTATTTTCAAAATTGGCGGTTTTAAAATCAAGTTTGTTTTCAGGATCACTTGCCCTTTCTTTATTCAACCTTTCTAATTCAACTAAAGCCTCTCCCTTAAAACCAACTGAGGAACCATAAATTGCATCTGTTAACATTGTTCCATGATCTCCTTTCTTAATATCGTCAACCATCTCATAAAATCTTGTGGTTTCTTTTTTGCTAACTGGATTTCCAGTGGCTTTGTTATATGCTACGGCAATATACATTCCATTGTTTTTTACGGCTATTGGTATTTTGTGATTCTTTCCACTCTCTCCAGGAATTGCTTCATTTACAATGACCTCGCATTTGTGATACATACTCGATACATATGCAAAGAATCTATACTGAGCATATTTTCCTGCAGCATCTTCTTCACCTTTTACAAAAACCCTGTGTAATAGCATTAATGCTTCATCATTCATACTTTGTAATCTGTCATCAATTCTCCCTCTCTCAAGAAGTTCAGACTTGCATTCTTTTGCAATTAACACTAAAATGAAATCTGGCAAATTGTAGTTTTTCAGATCTGCGACATAAGCTCCCGCCTGTGACATTCCAAATTTTGGAAAACCCTTATTGACCATCTAAACACCTCATTCTAATCTACGTGACTCCCAATAATCAATTAGAGAACAAGTTTTAGCTTATAATTGTTCAGAAAAAATCATGCCTGATTGAAAATATTTTCTTGAACTTGGATTAACAATAAATTCCAGACCGTACTATTATTTTTTGTGGAAATAGATAGTACACCTCAATTAGTATCTCGTGTTTATAAAAAATTACAAGAAAATATAGAAAAATATCGAAATGTAGTTGGCAGACCATTAACACTCACTGAAAAAATACTCTCAGGTCACTTTGAAAACATTTCAGACCAAAGTCTTGATGGGGGGAAAGAATATGTTTTTCTTAGACCTGATAGAGTGGCATTACAAGACGTAACTGGACAAATGGTTATGCTCCAATTCATGCAGGCAGGAATTAAACAGACATCCTTACCAACAACAGTCCATTGTGATCATCTGATTAGAGCTCAAGTAGAAGGTGATACGGATATGAAAGTATCTTTAAACGAAAACAACGAGGTCTTTAAATTTTTACAATCAGCTGCCGGTAAATATGGTTGTGGTTTTTGGAAACCTGGAGCAGGAATTATTCATCAAGTGGTCCTTGAAAACTATGCATTCCCTGGTGGGTTGATGATTGGAACTGATTCTCATACTCCCAATGCAGGCGGCCTAGGAATGATTGCAATAGGTGTAGGTGGGTTGGACGCAGCAGAAACAATGGCTGGAATGCCTTGGGAATTACTTTATCCAAAACGAATAGGGGTTAAACTCATTGGAGAATTAAACGGATGGACTTCACCTAAAGACATTATTCTAAAAGTAACAGAAGAACTAACAGTATCTGGAGGAACAAATTCTATTATTGAATATTTTGGTCCAGGAACTAAATCCATTAGCTGTACCGGAAAGGCTACCATTACCAATATGGGAGCAGAAGTTGGTGCAACCTGTTCCATATTTCCTTATGATAAAAGAATGGAAACTTATTTGAAATATACAAACCGGGAAAAGATTGCAGAACTTGCAAATAAAAATAAGGACTTGTTGATTGCAGACCCAGAAATTGAGAAGAGCCCTGAACAATACTTTGATAGAATTATCGAAATCAATCTTTCAACCCTAGAACCTCATATTGTCGGTCCACACACTCCAGATTTAGCAAGAAAAATTTCTGATTTATCTAAAGATGTAAAATCTAAAAATTATGTGGATCCCATTTCTGTCGCCCTAATTGGGAGTTGTACAAATTCATCATACGAAGATATGTCAAGAGCTGCTGATTTAGCAGAACAAGCAAAATTGAAAGGCATTAAATCCAAAATTCCATTATTAGTCACCCCAGGGTCTGAGCAAATTAGAGGAACCATTGAAAGAGACGGCCAAATGAATTCCTTAAAAGAAATTGGTGCAACGGTTTTAGCCAATGCGTGTGGTCCTTGTATTGGTCAGTGGAGTAGACCTGAATTAGATAAAGATGATACAAATACGATTGTCACTACCTATAACAGAAATTTTCCAGGAAGAAATGACGGTCGTCGAAACACACTAAATTTTATTGGAAGTCCAGAAATGATTATTGCTCTTGCTTTAGGCGGAAGACTATCCTTCAATCCCTTACAAGATGAGTTAACTGCAGCAGATGGGACAAAATTCAGACTAGAGCCACCAAAACCTGCCGCTGAAGTTCCAAAAGAGGGCTTTAAGATACCTGAAGGAATTTTTATACCACCTCCTGAAAATTCTGATGATCTTGAAGTAATTATTGATCCAAACAGTAAACGACTACAACGTTTAGAACCATTCTCAAAATGGGATGGGAAAGACTATGAAGATATCCCAATCATTATAAAAGCAAAAGGAAAATGTACCACAGATCATATCTCTCCTGCAGGAGCATGGCTTTCACTGCGGGGACATTTAGATAATCTTAGTGATAACATGCTCTTAGGGGCAGTAAATGCTTTCAATGATGAAGTGGGAAAAGGAAAAAATATTCTAAACGACCAAATCGAACTATTTTCAAAAATTGGAAGGCAGTACAAAGAAAAGAGAATGCGATGGATAATTGTTGGTGATAATAATTATGGTGAAGGGAGTAGCAGGGAACATGCTGCGATGACTCCAAGACATTTAGGATGTGCTGCTGTAATTACAAAGAGTTTTGCAAGAATTCATGAAACTAATTTGAAAAAACAAGGAATCCTGGCACTTACTTTTAGCAACCCTGATGACTATGATAAAATTCAAGAAGACGATAAGGTCAGTCTTGTTGGATTAAACAATTTAGAGCCACAAAAACCTGTAACTTTTATAATCACTCACAAAGACGGTGCAAAAGACGAACTCTTGCTTAATCATTCGTATAATAAATCACAAATCGAGTGGTTCAGGGCGGGTTCTGCACTTAATGTTTTGAGAAATAAACAACAGTAAAAATTCTAACGTGGGGCCGACCGGAATTGAACTTTATGACTAATCGGGTTCATATTCAGATTTAGTCAATAGTGGGTCCACGGGGATTCACCCACCAAGTTGGGGATAAAAATGGACGCAGATAGGTG
>SMUZ01011841.1_pt1 | contig 17501 bp, 22 predicted proteins | sample 2456421 | NCBI WGS metagenome assembly SMUZ01 (sample SAMN11095932, study PRJNA526329) | marine sediment metagenome | biome: Marine sediment; feature: Surficial sediment; material: Deep marine sediment; isolation source: Hadal surficial sediment | place: Pacific Ocean | collected 2014-11 | depth... | reverse complement strand
TCTTAATCCAATGAATACTAAGATGATTCCCTCCACAGTAAGGTGTGAGGGACTAATCAAAGTCACACAAAATGAAAAGTACAGCAGCTACTGGACTACTGATGATGGTCGAATATTTGAGATGAACAGTTTTGGTTCCTTCAAACAAATAAACCAAGAATTTAAGAGATTCCAGGATTCTGGAGATCCAAACAATAGGAATCATTCTGGATTCGCAAGTATAATTGAATTTGAAGCAGAAAGAGCATTAAAGGTGTTTGACGCGAGTGAATTGTCTCGCGACTGCAATTTTATTCAATGTTACTAAATATCTAAAACCATTGGTCTAGATTTTGACTCTTTTTTTCTATTGCTTTTTTTAGACGAGTCAATGAAGACTGTATTCTATCCCCAGAAAAACTTCTCTCTTTAACTAAATAGTTGGTAATTCCTTCATAGTCTACCTTCTCAAAAATTATCTCGTCTACTTCTGCGACATTGGGTTCTAGGAAAATTTTTCTAATCTGATCATAGTCTATCTTGTGTAATTGCTCCTGAATTTGTGGAATGTCTTCTAACCTTGAATGCTGTTTTATCATTTTTAAGGCAGTTTTGGGTCCTACTCGCTCAAATCCATCTGGATTAAAATCGGTCCCAATCAAAATTCCAATATCGACTAGCTGTTCTTTTGTAATTTGAAGTGATTCTAAAGTTTTTTTTGTCTCAATAATTTCTGGTTCTATCTCAATGTAGGTATTTCTATTTGGAATTTTTCGTCTACCACTGTTTGTAAAATTTCTAATTAATCTTTTTGCACCAAGAAGAATTGAATCAAAATCTTGACTAGCAGAGGCATATGCTTGCCCAGTATTTGTCAAATGTGCAGCAGTTGCCTCACCTTCTGAGGGTGCATCTACATATGGAATTCCAAAATACTCCAAGAGGTGTTTTGATTCCTCAACCATACCATCTTTCATGCTGGTGGTTTGTTGGGCATACTTTCTTGCACCTTCCATGTCTCCAGCAGCTATTGCTTTTTCATACTTTACAGTAGCATCCCTTTTGATTTGTCTCCTCCTTTCAATCTCAGCTGTCTTCAAAGAGGGGGGCTTTCCATCAAAAACCCAAACTGGCTTAATTCCCAAAGACAAAAAATTGATATTTCTGTAAAGCAAACCGCTTAGGTGGCTTGTGATTCTACCTTCAGAATCAGTCAATTGCATTCCATCGGGACCTCTGATGCTTGCTAAAAACTGGTAGATTGCATTATACGCATCAATTGCTATGACCTTGTTTGAAAAAGATTCTAGTTTTGTCTTTTCTCTAATTACCAGATCCTTTAGTTTTAATCCCATGGTGAATTGTATTTTTTTTTGCTGTTTTGTATTTATCTATTCAAAATGATTTCTAAAGTAAAATCAAAATGCTAGTCAATATTGATTAAATTCTGAATTCTGTTATCAGATAATTATCTGTACTAATCCTAGTTGTTTTCTTTATTATGGTGAAAATTTTAAGGAACAATGCCAGGTTAGCCAAGTGGTACGGCGGCCGTCTCGAAAACGGCTACGCGCAAGCGTGCAGGGGCTCGAATCCCTTACCTGGCGCCCTTAAATTCATAAATTCATACTTAAAATTATTTTTCGGGAGGGATGAGAATTGATAAAAACTCAAACCCTTATGCTCATTTATGCTTAAATTTGCTTTAACTGGTAAACCAAAGTCGGGTAAAACCACAACTGTACTCAAGATTGTGGACTTGCTAATAAAAAACGGTATCAAAGTTGGAGGATTCTATACTGTTGAAATAAAGAAAAATGACAGACGCCTAGGATTTGAAATCGTGGACATTTTAACAGGTAAACGTGGAGTTTTAGCAGGAGTAGACCAAGAATCTAAGATAAAAGTCGGCAAATATGGGGTCAACGTAGGGGATCTGGAAGGAATTGGAGTTCAAGCTTTAGAGCATGGGTTTGAAAATTGTCAAGTACTCATTGTAGATGAGGTAGGGCCAATGGAGTTAAAGAGTGAATTATTCAGAAAGGTTGTACGGAAGGTACTAAATAGTGATAAATTAACCGTTTTTACCGTTCACTACAGATCAAGCGATGACCTAGTAAGAGAAGTCAAAAGAAAATCAAATTTGTATGAGTTAACTTCTGATAATAGAGAAAAAATAGTCTCTACTTTGATTGGTGAGTTGTTGGCCACATTTGATACTAACTGATGGCGTGCAAGTTTTAAGTTTGGAATATTATCTTATTTTAGAAGAAAATGTTCCAAATAGTTCTCATTGTAAGTCTATTAGTTATTCCAAATATGCTATTTGATGAAAAAACTCTTGTTGATTTCTATAAAGTGGAAAAACTAATTGAAGCTGAAAATCTTGAGGATTTATTATCTTACTTTAATGATATTTTGAAACAAAATTCTAATGACAGCATTGCTCTAAATTTGAGAGGAGTTGTTCTCTACGATTTTGAAAGATACGAGGAAGCAATTGCATCTTTTGACAAATCCTTGACTATAAATCCAGATGATGTAATTGCCTTAAAAGACAAAGGAAAAACCCTTGCCGCCCTTGAAAAATATGAAAATTCTATACATTATTTTGATAAGGCTTTAGAAATTGATCCAAAATTTGTGCAAGCATGGAACAATAAGGGCCACTCTCTTTATCATCTTGGTAAATATGAAGAAGCCTTGGTGCAGTTTGATGAAGCTCTCTTAATAGATCCTCAATACATCAGATCACTAAACAACAAGGGAATAACCCTTGTACAGATTGGCCATTATAACCAAGCAATAACTTATTTCGACAAGGCAATTTTAATTGATCCTCAATATGTCAAGGCAATAAACAACAAAGGTATTACTCTATATGAACTTGGAAGATATGAACAATCGCTAACGTATTTTGATAAAGCACTGCAAATCGAGCCAGAGAACAAAGAGATAAATCAAAATAGAGATAAATCGTATGTTCTGTTTGAGGTTGTTTCTTCAATTCTCAATTCAAATTCTGAAATTCCTATATGGTTTACACAAAACGCAGACTGGTTTATCAAAGGAGAAATCACACAAGAAGAATTTGTTGGTGGAATAAACTATCTTGTTGAAAAAGGAATAATTCAAGTATAAAATTTGATACTAACTGTTATAAAATAGAAAAAGAAATTTCACCTCTGTCTCTTGAATTTAATACAAAATTCGAATTATTTTTTCGGGAAGGACGAGAATCGAAAAGACACTAAAATTTTATTTTTAGAAAGGATTTTTGATTGGTACTTCCCTTACAATCTTGTGAGTGGAGAACTTATGAAGTCCATTATAGTACTAATACAAAATGACATAGGCGATAAGGAGATTTTAATGCGAATTTTAAATGATCTCAAGAAAGAAAAAAGGCCTTTTGGGCCAGACAAATCATATCTAAAAAACATTATTGAGAAGCACCTACCAGAAGATGTACATCTTCTGAGGTCTTTAGAATAATCACTTCATATTTTTTTTGGAATTATTTTTTGGTAATGAGAAACTAGTGAAAACAATCCTAGATCCAAAAATATGAATAAAAAATATATCAATTAATGTGAGAATCTAATTATCTTAATGGATTCTGAGCAAACAATAAAACTTCAAGAAGAATTAGCAAAGAAAGTAATTTCAAAGGATATACTTCCATCAAAATTTAATACAATCTGTGGTGTTGATGTTTCATACAAAGGCAATAAAGCATATTGCTCAGCAGTGATTTTAAGCAGAAAATCTTTGGAAATTTCCGAGTCAAAAAACTCTTCTTTTGCAATCTCTTCCCCATACATCCCAGGATTTTTCATGCTAAGGGAGGCCAAACCAATCTTATTGACTTTGAAAAAACTTCGAGAAAATTTTGATATTCTTTTGATTGATGGTCATGGCGTTCTTCATCCCAGAAAGTGTGGATTAGCTTGTTATGTTGGCTTGAAACTTGACAAACCTGTAATTGGCGTTGCCAAAAACCTTCTCTGTGGTAAAATCAGACCTGATTCTAAAATTGAATTAGACGGAAAAGTGTTGGGGTATCAAATAAAAAACAAAAAAACCATCTACGTTAGCATAGGCCATAAAATCAGCCTTCGAACTGCAAAAAAAATTGTTAAGGAACTAATTCTAGACAAGAATTGGTATCCAGAACCTCTAAGAATAGCTGATCAAAACTCGAGGAACTATAGAAAATCCTTCAACTAACTGAAATACTCATTTTCATTACTTCCTAGGAAGGAACAGATTGAAAAATTTACAGGTATATCCTCTGGGAGTAACTAAAAGAATTTTGGAAATTTAGAGATCTCAGAGTTGTTTAAAATACTAGAAGGTGCCAAAATAATTGATGGTAGGTCCAAAAGACGGTGGTTTTGGTTTTGATCAATCAAAAAAATATTCTAACGTAGAGAACCTTGAACAAACTTGTGTTCAATGTCAGGCAGGGCAGCATAAAAAATGTCTTGCAAAAAGTAAACAACAACCAAATTGTGAGTGTGAATACTGTATAATTTATGGTTGATTTTATCTTGCAAGGGCAAGATGGAGAGCATCTTATTAGTTAGTATGAGAATAATACCTGATGAGTAGTCTAGATGAAGAAGAACCTGCTATTGAAGGAAAAATTATTCAAGAGCATCTAGAAAATATTAACATGGAACCTTGGTATTATATCTACCAAGTTTATGTGAATCCTCCAGATAAGGCTAAAAAAAAGACTCAAGATTAGCTTCAATTTGTTTTGGAAAATTCTTTCTACTCTTGTTTTTGGGTAATTATTAATTTCTAATCGGAATTATAAAAGAGGAGTTCCCTGCTGAGCTAACTTTATCATGTATTCCTCTAAGAATGCTGCAATTAACAGCAATCCTACTGCAATACCTATTTCAATTAGGCTTGGCTTGATAAGGGATTTTGGATTTACTTTTTTTGCAAGTGAATATACTACATGAAAACTACGTGACATTGCAATCGAATAAACAACTAACTCCATTAATCCATAGGGGGAATAATACAAAATGCTTAATGGTTCAATATCTGCTAATCCTGGTGCCATTGTTGCTATTGCGGCAAAACCAAATCCGGTGGACCAAGCAGAATAAATTCCTAACAACATCCCCACACCCGGAACAAACATGGGAAATGATGCTGATATGTTGTTTAGAAAAATCCCCAAACCGTCAATGTCTTGGGTTGAAGACAAAAACCCTTGTACAAAATCGTTTGCCTCCTCTAGACTAACTTCAGAGGTCGCCCCAATTTGAAAAGAAAGCGAGAAAATTCCCATAAAAATAAAAAATGAAATTATTCTAAACCTGAACACACTGCTAACTTTTATTCATATTATATGAGGCTATTGAAGCGATCTTAAAATGTTCTATTTGTAATTAATATTTCTTTAAACAAAATTTTTAGTTATAACATAGAACTTCTGCAACATGCTTTTTAATCATCAATTACCATTTTGCATATGGCAAGATCCAGAACAATAATAATTTCAGTTGGTCGCAAAACTGGAGATGTATTTGATGCAATTTTGGAATCTCCTCCTAAAATGATGCCAGATGCCAAAAAAAATCCCGATGGTTCTTGGTCTTTTTCGACATCACGTGGAATTGCAAATCTAAAATTTAAACATAATAAGGCATTTGGAATTTTAGATCATTTGTATGTGGACGATGAGACCTCTTGGGAGATTCCAATGCGTGTAGTCTCAAGTGGCCAAGATTCTGAAGTCATAGTTACCCTTGTAAAACCTGATATTCTTACAAATGAGCAATTCGATGAGAGAATGAAGGAAATTGAAATTCTTTTTGATAATTTAAAGGAAATAATTGAAAAAAGCTAACATAACGATCCTCGACATAATCCTTTCTAGATGAATCTGAGTCCATCTGTGAACAAATTCTACCTTAGAGTTAAATGTAAATTTTGCAAACACTCCATAGGAATGCCATACGAAGAAGTGTATTTTCAAAGATCAGAAGATGACTATGAAAGGAAACGAAAACAATTTCCTAAAAGTTCATAGTCAATTTTTATCAATTTAATTTCCATTTGAATCGTTTCCATCCATACGATTATCTCTGCCAGGTCCCACCATGTCTTCTGGTTTGACCTTGCTATCCCAATTTCCTCTAGCCCCTTTAACTAGGGCAAGCATACCCCCTGCAATCAAAGCAATCACCAAACCAAAAAAGGTGTTCTGTCCAAGCATTTTCTCCGAACAATCAATTGGAATGGGTTCTTTGTCATCCGAAAATTCTAAACAGGTTTCAAATTCATTTGCTTCAATACTAGATGCTTGATAATTTTCCCCAAAAATTCCCAAAACTAAAAAACCTGAAAATATCAATAAAATTCCTATTATGATGAAGCGAATATCGCTCATGGTCTTAATTTTAATTCACTGTATTTACACCTTGATTTGGAAAATTATTTCTCTAAAGAACTTTTTAGATTTGTCAATGACTTCTCATAGAAAATTCCCATAAAAACAAGAAATTCTGAAAACTCCTTTTCTGTCATTTTTTTACTGTTTAGGTAAGACTGCCAAGTCAATTGGACAGAATTTTTACTTTTTGCTTTAATTGAAATTGTAGCAACATATGCTCGAAGAGGTAAACCGTCTGTTGCAACATATGTAAAGCACTCTCCATTCTGCCATGCAACAACATGCTCCTCGATAGTATTTCCATCATTAAAGGTAATTTCTCGAATTGCACCAACACCCCGTTTTTTACTTGATAGATAGACAGTTTTTTTAACATCGATTAACCATGAATGCAATCCTACAATATTACTTATTTTTCTCCAAACTTTCTGTTTTGATGATTTAATGATAATTGATTTTTTCACAGTACCTGTATGAAATGATTTTTCAGCTTTTTTCCTCATATGAAGTGGTTCTTTAGCCTTGATTTTAAATTTAATTATATTGAGGCAAGTATTTGAGTTTGATGAAATCATAAAAGCACATCAGCAAATAGAACATAACATGTCTAAAGGTAAGTTAATGGTACAAGTTTAGAATCTACCAATCATGTTCTTTAGTTGGAAAATAATCATGGGAAGGTTCTGAAAAATCCAACAGTCTTAATTACAAGTTTTACAAATAAAACTAAATTACGACTGAAAATGAACAAAGAGAATCTAAAAGTATTGTGTGTGTTGTATGATGATCCCGTCAAGGAATTCCCACCGAATTATGCAAGAGCAGACATTCCAAAGATCTCAAGTTACCCGGACGGACAAAGGGCACCTACTCCGGAAAAGATTGATTTTATTCCCGGGGAACTCCTAGGATGTGTTTCAGGAGAACTGGGCCTAAGAAAATTCCTAGAAGAAAGAGGCCACACCTTTGTTGTAACCTCTGACAAGGACGGACCAAATTCAGTATTTGAAAAAGAGCTTCTAGATGCAGACATTGTAATATCACAACCCTTCTGGCCAGCTTATCTTACTGCTGAAAGAATTGCAAAGGCACCAAAGCTAAAGATAGCAATAACAGCAGGTATTGGATCAGATCACGTAGACCTGCAGGCAGCAATGGACCATGACATTACCGTAGCCGAAGTAACGTATTCGAACAGCATCAGCGTCTCAGAGCATGTCGTAATGATGATCCTAGGATTGGTAAGAAACTATATTCCATCATACCACTGGGTAATCAAAAATGGATGGAACATTGCTGATTGTGTATCCAGATCATATGATGTAGAGGGAATGAATGTTGGAACAGTAGCTGCTGGAAGAATCGGATTAGCAGTACTAAGGAGAATGAAACCATTTGATGTCAAGCTTCATTACTTTGATAAGCACCGACTGCCAGAAAAAACTGAAAAAGAACTTGGATTGACATTTCACAATAGCGTTGAGGAGATGGTAAAGGTATGTGATATCATTACAATTAATGCCCCACTTCATCCAGAAACTGAAAATCTATTTGATGAAGAAATGATAAGCAAGATGAAGCATGGAGCATATCTAGTAAATACTGCACGTGGAAAGATTTGTGACAAAAATGCTGTGGCAAAAGCACTAGAGACAGGACAGCTGGCAGGATACGCTGGGGACGTTTGGTTCCCACAACCTCCACCAAAGGATCACCCGTGGAGATCAATGCCAAATCACGGAATGACGCCTCATACTTCAGGAACATCACTTTCAGCCCAGACACGATACGCATCAGGGGTTAGGGAGATTTTGGAGTGCTGGTTGGATGACAAACCAATACGTGATGAATATCTGATTGTAAAGGGTGGAAGCCTGGCAGGAGCCGGCGCACATTCCTATAGCAGAGGTAATGCAACAGGGGGCTCTGATGAGGCTGCTAGATTCAAAGAAAGTTAAACTAGATCGATCTTTAAGCACAAACAACGCTAACCATTTTTTATCTAACACATTTAATCCCCAAAAATCAACAAACACAAATGGTATTTGGATGGGGTAAAAAGAAGAAAGAGCAAATTTCTAGAGAAATTTTAAAACAAAAGGAGATTGAATTATCCGAAATTCAAAAAATTACAAAAGATTTACTGGACCTAAGAAACGCTCAAACTCTAACCGAAATAAAGTTCCTAAGAACACATACTTCTCCTTTGTTTAACGAGCTTGCAAGCATTGCCTATGCCCTTGATAGAGACGATCTTAAAGTTGACGATATTGATAAGAATCTTAGAATTATTGTAGTCAGAGGAAAAAAACAAGTAATTGATGTAATCAAAAAAGATGCCACTGATTTACCTGAAGTTTTATCATTTGATGATATCATAAATATGAATAATGTTTTAAATCACAAGTTAAAGAAAATTGGAGATGTTTTAGGAAGACAAACACGTGTAATCCATATTTTTGCAAAAAAATATGCTGGCAAACTTAAGGAGATATTAGCTGAAATGAATTCTAATACTAACGAAATTCAAAAATTAATTAAAAATTCTCAGGATAGCAAATCAGATTCAAATGAAATTACAGAATTATTGGATAAAATAAAAAAATTAGAAGATGACTCGATTACAAAAAATCAACGAATGTCTGAAACCCAAAATTTGCTGGATTCAATACGGGACAAAATTAAGAATCTTGAAAATTCTATTGAAAAAATAAAATCAAGCAAAAAATACGATGAGTTTTTAAAATTAAATCATAGTTTGTCTTCTTTTAACGATAAAAAAAATCAAATCAAAAATAAAATTGATGCTCAATTTACAAAGATTTCTAGACCCCTAAATCGATATGAATACGCATCCTCTTTGGATAAAGAACAAAAGTCTCTTTTATCTCAGCTTGTAAAGGATCCGTATACTGCACTAACTCCAAAAAATGAGGGTTCTATTATTATAATTTTTGAAAACGTTAGAAAAGGAATCTCTTCAGGTTCAATTTCGGTAAAGGATGTTGAAAAATCAATGTCGTATCTTGGGGAGACTGAAAAACTGCTTGGTGAATTTATAAAAAAAATAAACAATTTTGTAGAAAAAAGGCAGGAAATTCAAAGTAAAATTGCCGCATTTGATAATAGTGAATTATCTACTCTACAAAAGAATTTAGAGAAAGCGATGACTCAAAAACAGGATAATAGCTCAAAAATTTCCTCCTTTAAAAAAGATGTTGATGAAAATCATGCAAACATCCCGAAGGTGATCTCCGAAATTGAAAACAAGCTTAAAAGATTTTCAAATACCGATTATACCATAATAAGACCAAATTAAAATTAATTAGTATTGTCTGAATACCATTTTTGTGCTATTCAAGAAGAAAAAATATGAAAGACTTGTTTCATTAAAAAAAGATGTTGTAAATAGTATATCCACTTACTGCCAGATAAAGCATCCAAATGAGAGTATCTTGATACTAAAAGGAACATCAAAGAAGGGTAAAATTTTGATTGATAGTCTTGTAATTCCACCGTTTAGTCACACCGGACCAACGTTTGCCGGTTTTCCACAATCATTTTTGCCATTTGATATGAGTTATCTAGGAATAGTTCATTCTCATCCAAGTGGCTCAGCGGAGCCCTCCTTGACTGATCTTCATAATTTCTTTGGTCTAGTATCATTAATTGTTCAGTTTCCCTATGATGACGAGGATTTTTTTGCGTGGGATAGTCAAGGGAATTCAATTAAACTTGAAATTGTATGATTTGAAAAATTTTTTCAATTTTCGCATCGTAGTATGAGAAATACTGACAAAACTTTATATGGATTTTAAAGGTATTTCCATTGAATTGTTTACTTTCAAAACTTACTTGGTTTTCTTACTTGCATCATTGGTAATTAGTATTGGTTTACAAATGATCCTTCCATTTCCCTTTGGTTTAGCCGCAGCACTTGGAATCTTCATAGTATTTCCCTTATTACTAAGACGACGTGCTATGAGCAGAATGGGTGGTTATGGAGACTCGGGAACAGGCGGAGGATTCTTTGGAAGAGATACAGGCAGAACCGTCAAAGTTCGCTATGTTTGCCTTGTTTGTAGTAACAAACACAATGGTGGTTCTTGCCCTAGATGTGGCTCTAAAATGCAGCGTGCCGATTTCTAAAAGTCTGTCATGACCTTAGAGGATTTACGAAAAAAAGTAATCTATCAAAATACGCTTGATGTTTGGATTGGAGCATGTAAAGAAAAAAATATCAATTGGAACGAAATTGAAAGTTATAAAAAATTCATAAACTATCTACTCAATCAGAACATCGGGATGAAAAAATTTCCCTTATGTGTAAGTGAAACTGATCCAGCCCTTGAATCAAATCAAGATAAAGTGAAATTTGCAGAAATTTTATCTGAATCAAAGGATCCAAACTGTGCCACTTATACAGTAAAGCTAAAGGATTCTACAATAGACCTTATTCGGAAATTTGATTTAAAGAATTAACTATCGTCTGAGTTTAGGATTTACAATAACATCCATGGCATTTCCAATGAAAACAAACGCAAGACCCGTAATTGCTATCATTATACCTGGTGGCATTATCCACCACCACAAGCCTCTTGGTGCTGCACCATAGACATTTGCATCATGTAGAATCTGTCCCCATGTGGGAAATGAAGGGTCACCCAAACCAAGGAAGCTAAGACCCGCTTCTGTGGTAATTGCTGCGGGCACAGATATGGCAATACTGGCAAACGCGTATGGAAGTAATTGAGGTAAAATATGTCTAAGAATAATTTTAGATTTTTTTTGGCCCATCATTTCTGCAGATTCAATGTATCCACGTGTTTTGATTTGAAGAGCCATACTTCTTGAAACCTTGGCTATTCCCACCCACCCAAAAAGGGTTAGAAATCCAATCATTAAGAAAATACTATTGCTAATAGTCACAGAAAGTATGATTAGAAACGGTAGAGCAGGAAGAGCATAAATGACATCATTGAATCTCATCATGGCCTCATCAGTTTTTTTACCCTTATATCCCGCATATACTCCATAAAGCAAACCAAATACAACTGATGATATCGCTACTACTATTCCGATGAACAATGCTAGAGGAGTACCCCAAAGCAATCCTATCGCCAAGTCGCGTCTAAGTTCATCGGTCCCCATAACTCCAAAAGCTTTTCCTCCTACAATTAACGTGGATTCGGGAATTGCGTTTTGAGAATTAATCCCATAAAGGTTTACAATAAACATATAATGTCCTTTTAGAGGTTGGTTGGTTTGGGTTTTGGAAAATACAACGTCTTCAGCCGTTAACCTATCTAGGGAGAAATCAAACTTTTCAGATTGCAAGAAAAGTTTTTTCCTAATTGATTCATCAGTTGAAAAGATTCTCTCGGTATGAATTGTAGGAGAACTGGAATATGGTAATGATGTTGATAACAATTCAAGCTGTAATCCATCGGGTCTAATTACTACTATTTCTAGAAGAGGCGCACCTGAATATTGTGCAGAAAATTCATAAATAAAGTCATTTGGAAAATCGCTGTAGTCAAAGTCAAATCCAAATTGGTGTGATACCAAAGAAATATCTCCTGATGTTTTTACTTTCTCTATTGGTTTATCAAGAATTTTATGCTCGGGAATTTTTTCAACCAAAAATAGGTTGACCCATCCTGGAACTGCCACTTTTGGATATGAAATCCAATTGCTAGGATTGTTCCATTCACTAAAGGTTTCACTTGGAATGGCAACTATTGCAATTATTGAGATTGTAACTAGGACTGCCAAAATACCCACACCCGCCATACCCATCTTGCTTTTTAGAAATTCATTTTTGATTTCTTGGCGTGAGATACTACTCATAATCCTGTTCTCACCCTTGGATCAAAGTTCATAAAGATTTCTTTAGCTTGAAAATATTTTTTGGGACGGATGAATTGAAATTATTTCTTCATTTTCTGACATCTAACTTTCCTCTTTTTCTTCTTTTTTAACCAATAATTCCATTATTTTATCTCCAGTTACAATACCAATAATCTTCTTGGGATCAAAATTATCAACTACAGGTATTACGTCAAATGGATGAGAATTCAGTTTTTGAATGATGGTGAAAATTTGTTCATTTGTCGTTACAGTATGATATTTTTTATACATTATATCGCCTATTGTGATTTCACTATGGCTTTTCTTGTGAATTCTTTTGATTTCTTTCTGTGAGACTAGGCCTACCAGATTGTCTTTTTCATCACATACCATGAAAACTGATTTTGAATTAACATCATTTGAGCGTAAAAATTCCTCCAAGTTAGTTTCAAGATGAATTTTTGAAAATTCCTTATCCATCACCTGTATTGCAGTATAGTCTGATACCACCCTTCGGAAAAAGGCTGGCAATAGGCCTAATTCCATTGTTCCAAATTTAACCTGTACTACTTTCCGTAATTTGCGTTGTAGCTCAACACTTGATATTACCATTGTAATTAGGGTTCCAAAAACCAATAATGAAAACATTGGTTTCTCAATTATTCCTACTCCCAAAAGTGACAGCATCAGGGCAAGATCAACTGCGCCCTTTGACATTATCCCATATGCAACAGTAGTTGCAGGTCTCATTTTTGCTATCTTTACTGCGGCATATGAGCCAACAAATTTTACTCCGACAATTATTGCAAGCATTCCAGCGATTATCCACAGGGGAAGTTCTAAAAAACTAAAGGAAAAGTGCAAACCAATCCCTGCAAAGAAAATGGGTATGAAAATTCCATACCCAATTACATTAACATTTTTTGAGATTTCAAAATACTCTTCTTTGGCCATCCGTGATACTGCGATTCCCAACATCAAAGCACCTATTGCTCCATGAATTCCACTTAGTTCTGCAAAATATGCCACAAGTAAAATTACCCCAATCACAATTCCAAAGTATATCTGTTGTACACGTAGATGGTTTTTTATCAGTCGGAAAAAATGTGGCAAAACAAATACCGACACAAGTCCAGCTATGACAAAAAAGATAATCATCTTTGCAAAAAGCCAAGTAATGTCTACAATCTCAAGGGACTGATTCCCCTCATTAGCAATCTGAATCACCACACTGACGAAAATAATTGCGATAAGTTCCACTATTGCAGTTACTGTAAAGATTTCTAGCCCTATTGTGGACCGAAGTTTTCCAAGATCAGTCAAAATTTTTGCAGTCACCCCCAAACTAGATGCACCAACTACGCTTGCTATCGCGAAGGATTTTATCAAATCCATATCCGAAAAGGACAATGCAAACAGGACTGCTGCAAAAAATGGAATGAGGAATCCCACTGCAGATCCTACAAATATTCTTCCTTTAAGTACACGAAATAGCCCTGGTAAGTCAATTTCTTCTAGTCCTATCAAAAAGAACAAAAAGAATACGCCTATTGATATGAAAAGATCAATTTCATCTATTGGGTCGACCAGTGCAAACAATGCCGGACCCACAATAATTCCTGCAAGAACATTTCCTATGATGGTCGGTTGACCTATCCTATGCATTACCTCCCCAAGTAGTTTGGCTGCAATGATCAGTATGCCCAAATACATTATGGGTTCAAAACTCATCTGTCAGTTACCGTTCCTTTCATCTGAACATATTGTTCATAGGTATAGCGTTTATCATAATTAGGGCTAATTATTTTATCATAAAACAAAAGATTTTTCAAATGTAAATCTAGTGTATAGCTGTGGTAAAATGTCCAAAGTGTGGAAATGAAAAATGGTCACAAATTTCATGTGTTACTATTACAGATAATTATCTAAAAGCCATGAAAGAGAATTTACCCTCATACCAATACGGTATAGAACACAAAGAGTGGGCAAATATTGCAAGAGTAGGAAATTACATCATGGAATTTCAGTGCAAAAAGTGTAAATTCATTTTACCTGAACTTTGTTATTGATTCTATTCTGATCTGTCCATTTTTGGGCGGCATTTTCGTCTTGAATTTTATATCAAATGTACATTAAAAAATAAACTAAACAACTTCTAAATGGTTTTAGGCCATTTGTGTGGGAGCTTGACCATCATATCCTTGCTTTTTGTGAACAGAATCAATGACAGACTTTGTAAATCTATCAAAATCTTCGTCTTTCATAGAATCAATGACTTGGTCTACAGTTTTGTTCATATCTATTTTTTTGCATCTTTGATCGGCTTCAGAACAATAAAACTCAATGTAGCTTTTTATGTAATCATATTCTGGCCCCTCTATTCCAATTTCTAGTCTTCTTCTGCTGAGTCTTTCTCTCCAAGTTTCACTCATGACGTATTACACCTTTTTCCGAAATATGAATCATTCAGTTCCGTCAAAATTTCATAATAGGGACAAATTATTTTTTGGGAAGGATGAGATTTTAACAAGTTAACCAAAAAACCTGGTTCGAATTTTTATAATCTTATCTACCAATTTATTAATGTCGACGTCAAGTTCTGTGGTCACTAAAATAACTCCCTCACTACCATAAGACATCGTTATTCGATTTACCTTACCATATTGTGCCATCGCAAACTTTGGTTGACCAATTTTAAAACTCATCTTTTTACGAGAGGCCCATCTATTTTGCGCCTCAGACAATGACGATTTAATTTCCTCTTCTTTAAAATATCCCTGTACTCCATTTCCAAATTTTGCATTCAACTGTCCATCATAGATTGCCACATACCTTACGTTTTCGTCAAGGTTTATGACTTCGTCGAAAAATTTTCCATATTCCACTGGACTTACCATCTCTGACATCCCCATCGCCCAATTCTAGAATGATGTGGTCTTACTTAACCATGATCAAAATAAGTGAAATTATGACAACATCAACAAATCATATTTGTATAATGTCTTAAGGTATGGTGAAATTCCTAGGCATAGGTAATCTGTATAATTGTTATATTTTTAAAATTAAATTGAATAACTAATAAAATATAGACAATTTTTTTAAACAACTAAACTTTTGAAATTATTTACAAATTGTTGAATATTTGGATAAGTTGATAAATAGACTAGATAGAATTTTATTCAAGAAACCAAATTCTGCTCCCTATCGCCCGATAAATGATCAGACATGGTCTTTTTTTCATAAAAATTTAACTTGGCTGTTCATCGGACGTGTCCCAAAATCACTCATTGGAAATTATTCCCCTGCACCAATTTTGTTATATGAAACTTGGATGTAAAGGCCGCATTTCTGGTTCTAGTAAAATGAGATCCAAGATGTTTCCTTAAAATCCATGAATCAAAACACCAAATTTTTGTAGTATCAAATTAACATTTTCGCAAAAGTGTTAATAATTATTCTAACTGAATTACATTATGAATCCATGTACATCTAAAGGTTCTTTGTTTTCTTCAGAAAAACCACAGAATTTTCCGTGGTTTTATTTACCATTAATGTTGGGAGTAGTGGCCTTAATTATTATTTTCAAATGGTTCGATTAACATTTCACGTAAACGGGTAATGAATGATATATTCACTTAAATTTTAACTCGAATTCTTTCCAGCCATTCTTGCAACCTCACCACTCTTAATTTTATTAAAATCATCAAGAATTTCAGCATCCGTTGATTCTGTATCTACTGTTTCTAAAATGATAATTCTATCCAGCTTTTTGTTAATTAAATCGGCTTTGTCCTCTAATGTAATGGCAGCTACCCTAACTCCTTCTGATTCAAGCCTTGAAACAAATGGTCTATCTACAGTAATCACAACCGAATTAGTTTCCTGAGAATATTTGAGAATATTTTCATCAGATCTTGCTTCCTTCGTAGATCCAAGTTTTTCGGTGACAGTACTAACATCCCATCCCCCCTCTAACAAAATATCTTTTAAGTCCTCCAATGGAACGTCTAGTATTATTTTTGTTTTGGATATGATGTATATTAATATCTGAACATATTATTTTTGTTTTCCTAAAATCGATGAGCTTTGAATTATCTCCTGGAAGGGAGGAAAAATAAAAAAAAACGAAATATTGTTATTATTTGTGAAATTTGAAAGAAAAAAAAAGAGTCTAAAGTCATATAATTACCAAGATTGAATACCAGTTGTGATTTCAGGTACGCAGTTAATTGAGAAGGTTTTGTTCAAGATAGCAAAACAGTGGATTGCAGGTAATACTGTTGATGATGCACTAACTTCTGCAAAAAAGGCGTACAAATTACGAAGGCATGCCATCATAAACAAACTAGGAGAATATCATACCTCAAAAAAACAAATCAAGGTGTGTATAGACGAGTATCGGAAAATTATAAAATCTTTTAGAAAATGGAAAATACGTGGAGCCATTTCAGTAAAGCCAACACAAATTGGTCTATCCATCAGTCAAAAAGAGTGCTATAGGAGTTTTGAGAAAATCATATTGGATGCCCGTAAAGCACATGTTTTTGTTTGGTTGGACATGGAATCCTCAGAACACACAGATGAGATCATCGAGATTTACCATACATTCTTTTCAAAATATGAAAGACTAGGAATTGCCTTACAGGCCAATCTCAAACGAACTGAAAATGATCTAAATGATTTGTTAGATATTGGTGCTAAAATACGTTTAGTAAAAGGCGCATACAGAGAAAAGGCAAGTATATCTTTCAAAACCAGAAAAGATGTAGATAACAACTTTGTAAAACTAATGAAAATATTGTTCAGAAAAGGTAATGAATTTGCCATAGCATCTCATGACACCAAAATTATTCAAAAAGCACAAAGTCTTTCAAAAAAGTATCCTAAAAAATTTGAGTTTCAATTTCTAAAAGGGATAAGAGAAGAACTCAAACAAGACTTGATCAAAAAGAAATTTGTTGTTTCTGATTACATTCCTTATGGTGTAAACTGGCTACCGTATTCAATTAGACGAATCAAGGAAAGAAAAAGAAACATTCTGTTACTTGGAAGTTCGTTGATTCAATCACACCGTGTTTGAGTTTGGGCTCTCATAAATTGCTGCAAATAGTTTTCACCGCCAGACCCCTGTCCAGTGGAGCCTGAATTCTTCCATCCAACAAAGGGCTGACTAGAGACTCGGGCTGCAGTTGTTGCACTGGCAGAACGATTTGTGTAAACTACTCCAGCCTGAATTTTCGAAAGGAATTCATCT